>Ga0255048_10000227_pt1 | contig 42159 bp, 56 predicted proteins | sample JV7_2_2_MG_FD_183619 | JGI IMG/M metagenome (GOLD analysis project Ga0255048, IMG submission 183619) | Seawater microbial communities from Jervis Inlet, British Columbia, Canada - JV7_2_2 | ecosystem: Environmental > Aquatic > Marine > Inlet | place: Canada: British Columbia | collected 2016-10-06 | reverse complement strand
TCTCATTTTGCCCCCTTTCTAAATTTATTTAATTCGCTCATTTGTTTGTCTGATATTTCCAAATCCATTTGTCTGTCATGTAATTTGATAGGTATAGTAAATTCTGGGAAAACTCCGTTGCTTGTGTGAAGTATTGTCCCCCCAAAGGCATATCGCCCCGGTTTTTTTGGTTCTACATATTTATATGTTCCTTTTTCTTTTAAAACAATTTCACTGCTTCGGACAAATCCCCTTCCGTGGAAAAAATTAATAGGACTATCATAATCGCATCTGTAAATATCAATCATTTGATTTCCCTCCAAGAAAATGTTATAATAATCTTTTAAATCCTTTCTAACGGGGTTAATCTGTTTCCATTGCAGATTGACCCCATTTTTCCTTAATCTGTTCTAAGTCGAATATCTCGTTTAACCGCTCCATTTCAAATTGCTTAGCTTTCTGGTCATGTGTCTGTTTGCTGATGATTGCTTCCTTTATTGCTTGTCGCTCTGTCATTGGCTTAGGCTCCTATATACTTTTTGCTCCGTTGATTGCAGTATCAATTTGATCTAATAAGTAAGTTTTTTCTACTTTTTGCTTATCCATACTCCCCCCCTTTCAAGTCCACAATAAGATTAATTTCACGATCTGGTAACTAAATGCTACCAGCCAGTATATTTTTATTAATGTCCATCCTGGATTATTCATTAGTAAACAGAACATCCAAATAAAGATTAATAATGTGTAGCTATACTGTTATAGCTTGCAATACTAGTACCATAATAGAGTTATTAAAAAACAGTGAGTTAGAAACACCCTAAAATGTCAAATGATAAGAAACCCGACATGGCAAACTATAAGACATTGTAATGTATGCAGAAATAAAATCATACGCTTGTATAACTAATGATACAGTGCACTCCATGCACTCCTTGCACTCCGTATGAAATATAATACTATTGCAGTTTGTATCTATGTTTTGTGTATTGGATACAAAATGATAGGGTTTGTATCTTGTTATTGACTTATTTGAGGGAACAGTGTATAAAGATATATCTTATAGTGTCCTATTATTAATACTTGGCAAAGTGCAAAGGGGGAGAAATGGACAAAAACACTATTGAGGAACTTAAAAATAAGATTTTAAACTCTAACGATTGCGACAGTCTTGAGGTATGCAGGAAAAATGCAGAGCCAATAGCAGAAAAAATAGTTAAAAGTGATTTATATAAACTTATTGAAGAAAGCTCCAATTAATATATCTTGACATATATTTTTATTTATTATTTAATGGTAGAATGTATAGAAGCAAAAACAGAAGTCGCAGCAGGCATGTGAATAATTTATACGAACAATCGCTAAATGAATTGCGGGAAATTTGGAAAGTACGGTGTCCTAAAACATATAAGAGAATAGAAAAACTGAGACAAGGCAAACGCACAAAGTCTGTAGTTGTTAAACCTATTGTAGATTAGTCAATCCAAAAGACGGCAGGGCTCAAAACAGTGTGAGGTCATACAAGCGATTCTCTCAGGATCTTGAAAATCCCAATTAACCCATAGGGTTCCTGATGGTTGCCAGCAATAAGCTAATGTCAGGCTCAATACATAATTGAGTAATCGGCCTGCTCCCTATTAGTCGAGCAAACAAACGGGAGTGTAACCGTTAAACCAAAACAAGGTTTAAAGACAGTATTAGTTCCGTATAAATTAAACGCTATGCTCTGTAGGGAATAACGCTCTATGCCAAACCTATTAGACATCTCCAATGAGAAACAACCTTCAATTAAACCCTTAACAAGTATGATTACTAACCAGGGAATAACCGTTGACAGGAAATATAAGTTTGACTGGGGTAAAGCATTAACAATGCGCTGGGGACAGAAAATGTCCTACCAAGCTATTGGTAAAAGATTAAATGTCTCTAAACAAGCCGTACAGCAAGCTATAAAAAAAATTGAAGAACTTCTGCCTACTGAATATGCTGATATTCCACTGAACATTGAAACCAGACTTAAAAAATCATTGAATATTAGTTTACTCCTTGACCTTGCCGATCCGCAAAAGCGCAAGGACGCATCCCTTAACAATACTGGTTATGTTCAAGGCAGTATTGACAAGCAGATTAAGCTTGAAACAGGGCAAGCCACAGATAACCTTGGCATTCAAGCCAAGTACGAAGCTCAGGACAATGACAAGCTGCTTATCGAAGCTATTAAAGCCAAGCTTAAACGTCAAGGCATTGACACCACTACTAAAACATAGCTTCCTATAAAATATGATCAACCTTGCTAGCGATATGGGATTGATACCAGCAAACGCAAGCTTGATGTGAGTTGTAAAGTGTGCTGTAAAGTATTTGGAAGGACTAAGGGAAGGATAAGAAAACAACTCAATCACTTCTGTAATCAGGAATGTTACAGTGCTTTCATTGAGGCAGGAAATAGGTAGAGTAAGATGTTACAGGGGGTGTACCGGGGGGAGGGGGAGGTTTGTTTATATTATATAGTATCCCCTTTCTGGGCGAAGAATTTAAAAAGGAGTATTTATGAGTAGGTTATTTTCAGTAATAGCATTTATATTTGCATTTTCAATTTCCTGTAATAATGTAGATTTACCGACTGGTCCTGTTATTGTTGATTCTATAGTGGTGAGTCATTTTATGGTTGCTGAGTTGAATGTGTTTCAGTATCCGAATCAGGTGGAGATGAATAAGCAGTTGAAGATGTTTGGTGTTGGGATTTTTGTAGGACACAATAAGAATAAGGGTTTGCCAGGAACTGTTGTGGAGGCTATAAATTTAGGTCAGACTAACGCTATATATTATGTTAAGGGTAGTGTGGGTGCTTGTGGTCATGAGTTTGGGCATGCACAGGAGAGTCTTGTTTGGGATAATACGGGTATAGCGGTTAATCAGGTTTGTTTTTAGGGAGGTGAGCTAATGGGAGGAAAAAGGACTCCAAAAGAAATAAGGGACAATGCGAAGAAAGTCCAGAGGGATAAAAGGTTTCGTGAAGATTTAAAGGAGCGTAAGCAGGGTAAGAAACCAACCAGAATAAGGGTTTAGAAAGGAGGGAAAGAAATAAACCTATGCCGACAGCCATAGCGGAGGTAGATAATTTAAGCGATAAAGAAGCTCTGGAGATATTGGCTAAGGCAGAAGCAAGGGTAACGTTAAGGTATGAGGAGGATGCTTTTTATCATTACGAGCCTTCTGACGGGATTGTTCCGGAAGAGAATTTATGGCTTCTTAAAAAGCATTTAAAGCCTGAGGATATACCGTTACGGTTTGACAGTCAGGTAGATTTTCATTTATCTCCTTGCTGCATTAAGGCGATCTTCGGTGGGAATCAAGCCGGGAAATCGGCTGCTTTAGCGGTGCATTGTTATATCGTTGGAACTGGGGAAATCCCGCGATCGTTAAAGGGAAAATTTCCTGAAGACGAGATAATCCGCAAAAATAATGTTCGGGGCCGGATAGTAGGGATAGATAATAAGCAACTTTCAAATACAGTTATTCCGGCTTTTCAGAAATGGGTTCCGAAAAGTTATTTGAAGAAAGGGTTATGGTCTGAATCTTTTTCAGTTGAGAAAAAATTATTAATGCTTTATGTTCCTGGCGGCTCGGTTGTGAAACTCACGATTGAGTTTATGACAAACGAACAGGATGTTGAAAGCTTTCAGGGACCGCCTTTAGATTTTATCGGGTATGACGAAGAACCAAAGAAAAAAATCAGGGAGGAGAATTTATTAAGATTTGTTACCGCGGATAAGTTAAGAGAATATTATGCCTTTACACCCACCCATGGGATTTCCTGGGCAACTGAATTGTTTTTGGATACAAAGGATGACGAAGGCAATGTACTAGCGAAATTTGAATTATGCACCGTAACAAATAAAAAAGCAAATTTGGAAGTTGTCGATAAGATCCTCGCTCAAATAACGGATTATAAAACTAAGAAAATGCGATTGCTTGGAGAAGTTATTTCTCTAAGCGGATTGGTTTATGGGAAATTATTTGATACAAATATTCATGTAATTCCTTGGTTTGCTCTTGACAAACAGAAATATATAGTGTATAGGGGGTTAGACCCTCATACTGTCAAGCCAACCGTGGCGGTGGAAATAGCTGTTGATAGGATGAAGTTTAAATATGTCTGCGGTGTTTATAAAAATGACGTTGATACGGAGATTATTAAGGCTGAATTAGCGCAAAGGGCAAAGGAAAGGCATTATAGGTTGGGCTGGTCCAGGTGTGATGTGTCAGCGAACAGCACAATCAAGGCTTTAGGAGACAGAAATATTTTTTTAGAATTAGGTCAGGGTAAAAATGCTGTTCCTGCTTTATGTACGGCTCAGAAATATGCTGGTTCCAGACACGCGGGGGTGGACGTTATAAAACAAAGTTTAAAGGTTAATGAGCAAACAGGCAAACCGAATCTTTTAATAATGGATACTGAAGAGAACCAGCTTTTAATTAAGTCTTTAAAGACCCTTGAACGGGATATTCACGCCAATGAGGATAAGAGAGGGCCAAAGGACGAGATTGCTGAAGGGATGCACGATTCTCATGCGGCTTTAAGGTATGCTTTTCAGGCGCAAATGAACTGGATTCCACCGGTGTTGGATGTTCCGGTCTATCAGGAAGAGAGGTATATTTAGATGCCACATGAAAAAGACGAGAAATCGGATTTTCTGACAAAAGTGGGGAAGTGGAAAACTGAATCTGACAATGGTATGACCTCATATTATAATAGATGGGCAAGAAATATGAGGCTTTCCAAAGGTATATTCTCAGAAGAAGAAGGATCCGTTGTATCAAGAGTAAGAAAGCGATCTAAAGTCTTCTACCGCAAAACATGGGCTATAGTTTGGCGACTACTCGCGTCTTTCTATACAGTTTTCCTCAAAGATCCCGATGCTTTTAAAATAGAAGGCAGGGACACAATAAATGATCCGAAAAAAGCCAAGGTACTCCATTTCATCACCCAATACAGATATGACAGATTAATGAGGAAGAAGAATCTGTTTATTAAATTAATCTGGTCATTTAAAGATATAGCCGATATTGGGAACTGTTTTGGAAAGCTAATATGGGAATTTAATGAAGAACTCGGAATTGACGAACCGGATTTTATACCCTATCCGGGTGAGCAAATGATTCTTGATTTGTCTGCCACTACAAAAGATAAAATGCGGTATGTTGGTTTCATAAATTATCAGACTAAAGAAGAAATGGAGATTCTGGGATATAAAAATATAGACAAAGCTGTAGCGACAGCTATCCCAAGCAACCCCGTAAGGCATGTTAGGCATTTTAACCATAAAGACCCTCTTCAGAACCCAGGAGAGAAGGAATACCCGTCCCCAGGAAGATTTTACGATGAGGAAAAGGACAGAATTGAGAAAAAATACGAAGTTTGGGAATGGTTTTGGTTTGATGAAGGTATAGTTAAATTTGCCGTTACAAATAGAGATCAGGTGATTCTTCAAGATGAAGAGAGGTCAGCTTACGGAAATAGATTGCCATTAATTATGGGTATGTGTCTTCTGGAATCCCATAAATTATTAGGAGAAGGTTTCCATGAGCCACTTGAGGGTATCCAAGAGAGCTTAAATGCTCATTTAAACCAAAGGAAAGATAATATTGCACTGACATTAAACCAACAGACATTTATTAATAGATTTGGGAATGTGGATTTGCAGAGTCTTTCTAACTCAAGACCAGGCGCACAAATTATGATGGATGATGTGAATGCCGTTAAGGATCGGGACATTCCTGATGTTACACATAATGCCTATAATGAATCTGCCGCTGATGAGCAAATGGCAGAGGAAATGTCAGGGATTACCGCTGGCAAACAGGGGCGCGGAAACGAACAGAAAGCCACTGTAGCCCAGATTAATTTTGCTGAAAGTAACGCTAAAATAGAACTTTTTACCGCTATTGTGGGTGAAACTTTCTTCAGGGACTTAATTTCCACCCTTTCCTATTATATCCAGATATTTGAAACAGATGAAAATGTGTTTAGAATTGCAAATGACACATTCAGGGAAAAAGAGGGCGTTGACGCTCCTGATGTTTATAATCTTGATTTTGAAGCGGATTGTATTATAAATGTAGGGTTAGGTCCGGTAGGAAGACAGTTTGATATTCAACAGTCCCTCTTAGCCATGGATAGAGCTACAATGGCGAATCAGTCAACAATTCAATTACTTACAACAGGAGTTATCCCCCCAGACGGTATAAGGTTGTTTGATTTAACAGCGTTCATGGAAGATATGCTGCCTAAACTCGGCAAGAAAAATGTCGAAGATTTCTTTGTTAAAATACCGGCTGCGACTGCTAAAGAAGGTTTAGAAGCGGCTAAAGCGAAACAAAACGATGGTCTTGCCGGAGCTGCTCAACCGCAAGCAGGAGGGGATCAAGCCGGAGCCTTTGGTAGCGTATGAGCGAAATGGAGAATAAGGAGTTATGGGATAAGCTGAATAACGCTCAACTTATTGATAAATTAAAAAACCAGAAAGAATTTCAGATATTAAAAAAAATTGCCCGTAGGATTGTTGATAGGGCGGTAAATACTTTTGCTTTACAAACAAGAGCGTCCGAAACAGAGGCGGTTATCGAATTACAGGTCATAATTAAAAAATGGAAGTTTGAGTTGTTCGCTGAAATTGAGCAAATGCAGCGCGAGGGCAAACAGGCTTTTGATATGCTTAACGAAGATGGTCAGATAAATACTTGATTTTTTTTATGGAGGATTTTTATGAAGGACAAAGCAGAACCTACGGAGACTCCTGACGAAAGTGGAGATGAAGAAACTACGGAAACCTCTCCCGAAGAAGAGGAAGTAGCAGAAGAAGATGAAAAAACAGAAAGGGAGAAAATGTATGAAAATTATCCCGAAAACTCCGAGTCAGAGAAGGAAGATGAAGAAACTGACACTTCTGCTTCAGAAGAAGATGGGAATAAAGAAGAAGGGACTACGGAACCCTCTGCCGAAAAAGGGGAAACGGATTCTTCTACCGATTTAGAAGAAACTCCAGAATCAAAAATTAAACCAGAAGAGAGGACAGTACCTCACGGCGCTTTTCACGCAGAAAGGGAAAAACGTAAAGAAGTCGAAAGGGAATTAAGAGAGCTTAAGTCTCAAAAAGAGCCTGAATCTGATTATGAGGAAGAGATTCCTATTGAAGATTACGATTCTGAGATTAACACACTCAAGAGGAAAGTTACAGATCTGGAGCGTAGAGATTCTGATAGAGAAACTGAGCGCAATGAAGATATAAGGATAAAAAACAGGGAAAAAGTTGATAAAATAATTTCTGCCACAGACAAAAGTCTTGAAGAAGAAGGCTATCCAGGTTTTATGGATTATGAAAAAATAGTCACGGCAGAAATAACTGAATTAGCTCAAAAAGAACCTGATCCCGAACTAAGAAGGAAATATCTTTCCGGGGAATTGCAGTATCCAAAAGATACTCCCGAAGGTTGGAAAGAAGTTTACAAGGAAAAAGTTTATCCGAAGTATCATAAATTGCACTTAGCGCAAGACAAAAATTCTCTAATGGACAAGAAAAAAAGTCTGAAAAAGAAAGCTTCTCTTGTTAATAGCCCTGGGACTCAACACGTTAAGCCAGAAGAAGATGAGAACAACGAAAGCGATAAAGAAGCTTTTGATAGTTATATGCAAGGTCGCCGTAATGATGGGAAGGTACTGGCCAAAAAATAAGGAGGTCGGTTTATAATGGCAAACGAAATGCGATGGAATGTCCAATCGGGCTTTTTATCAAACACAAAGTTAAATAAGTTTTTCCAGAGACAGGCGCAACCACTGACTCGATTCCGTCAATTTGTTGATATGAAAGAAGCTTTTGGAAAGCATGTTGGCGAGTCTGTCAACTGGCTAAGAGTTTCTAACCTTGACAATTTTGGTGGAACTTTAATAGAAACAAACACGTTCCATGAGACAACTCAGCCACTAACCTGGGGGACATTGACGGTAAATGAAATCGGGAATAGTATCCCATTTACTTTCAAGGTGGAGGCTCTTTCTAAGTTTGATGTCCATAATATTCTTAGGCAAAGTCTTATCCAGGATCAGGTAAAGGTTGTGGACGGTTTGGTTGAGCGTAAGTTTAATGACTGTAAGTTAAGGTATGTCGGAACCGCGACTGCCGGAGCTGTTATCACCACAAACGGAACCGCAACCAAAACCAATACTTCCGTCTTAAATTCATATCATGTTCGTAAAATGAGATTGGAATTGGAGAAACGGAATGCTCCTGAGTTGCCAGGTGGTGGATATGCAATGATTCTTTCTTTAGAGGCTATGGAGTCACTTGAGGGAGCTTTAGAGAGTATTCATCAATATACCGAATCTGGTATTACGCGAATATTCAATGGCGAAGTAGGTCGGTGGCCAAACTTAAACTAATGCAGCCGACAATAAACTCTTTAAATTCAGGGAACCCTAAACTCAAAGAGCAGGGGAATCCTGAGCCAAGCAGGTTGAAAGATATGGTTATAGGCACATTACTTGGAGATGGTCATATTGATAAAATAGGTTCATTGTCAGTTGAGCATAGTATTAAACAAAAAGACTATGTTTATTGGAAATATGATTATTTAAAAAGTATATGCTTGCAACCACCCAAACTTACGCATCATGGCGCATCAATACGTTTTAGAACGAGGGCTTTATTTAAAGATTTAAGAAAAGAATGGTATGGCACAGGAAGAAAGGCTTTGCCTGACAGTTTTGAATCTTCGATAAATCCTTTTGTTTTGGCGGTTTGGTATATGGATGACGGTGATGCCAGGAAAGGCAAAAAAGGAAAGATAGTAGCTGTTTGTCAGGATAATTTATTGAGGATTGCTATCTCATGTTTTAACAGAAAAGAAGCAAGAAGAATAGTATCTGTTTTTGGAAGATTTGGAATTTATGCAAAATATAGGAGAGAAGGAAAATATTTAAGATTACATATCCTGGCCTCAAATGGTAATTCTAAAAATTTTATTGGGATGATTAAACCATTTATGCCAATTTGCATGAACTATAAAATTCCAAACTTCAGAGAAAGCATGAAAGGTAGAAATACTAATAATTATTATGGCAGAAACAGTTTGGGAAGATTTATAAAAAAACCTGAAGGTGCAGAGACTAAACAGGGAGCTTTGAGCGTAATTGCTCATTGAAGATATAGTCCGACACTCTATGAAAATAGAGATTACAGATAGTGCATGGGGTAAGGTTTATAAAAGATTCCTTTGCTTCAAGATTTACTTATGACGCTGCTGCCCGAACAGCAACGGCAAAATCATGGACAAAATCCAAGTCTCTTGACGGTTATATGTTTGGAGCAGGGACAGTCCGTGAAGCTATTGCGGTGCCGGAGGAAATCAGGATGAAGGTTACAACCGATTATGGAAGGTCAAAAGGTTTGGCTTGGTACTCCCTACTCGGACATCAGATCGAGTGGGATACTGAACCTAACGCTCGTATTATTAAATGGGATTCTAACGCTTAGAAAGGGGGGAGAAGTTAAATGAGTTTACGTTATGATGATGCGAAACATAATGTTGTAGAAAGGCATTGGTTTGGATTGACTCAAAAAGCTGGAGGTAGTGGAACGGTTCTTACGTTTAATGAGTCAGAGGCTACCAAAATAACAAGATGGTATGCTAAAGGGCCAATTCAGATCAGAAAAGTAGGGGTAATGACTCTTGCGACTTTAGGGAAAGGCGAAGAAGCCTTTAATCTTAAAGTTGACAATACTAATACCGTTACGAGTGTCATTGCTTCAACTACTTCTGCTCCTTACACTATTGCGTCTACCGTTTTGGATACTCCAAGAACGGTGTCTCAGAGTTCATATTTAACTCTTATAGCGTCCACAAACGTTGCCAGCACTGGTTCATGTGCTGTTTTCGTTGAGTATGTCAGGGGATTAAGTACCAGACATGATTTGGGCGTACATTACGAGTAAAGGAGATTAGAAGTTTGAAAGTAGTAATGCTGTCAAAACATGGGTGCATGAGGGTCATGAAAATGGCCCTCCCGCTCATGGAAAAAGGACATGAAGTTCATTTAATTGTTGGTAATCTGACTAACTACAGCGAATGTTTTAAAACTGTAACTGTATTTCAGGACGTTAATCAGCTTTATAACGCAATAAAATTACATAAAGATGCGGATATTTTCCACGCTCATAATGAGCCGTCTTGGTTTGTTACGGTAGCAAAGGAAACTTTCCCTAAGAAACCTGTTGTTTTAGATGTGCATGATAGTTTTTTATTGAGAAGGAGTCCGAATGAGGAATTAGAAACAAAAAAAAGTTTCAGGGTTTCTGTAGATGAACGTAATAATTTTCAATTAGCCGATGGGCTTGTTTATGTTGGCCCTGCAATGAAGGAGATTGTTCATAATGAATTTAAACTTGACCAACCGAATATCATTCTTCCTTCTTATGTTCCCGAAAGGTTTAACCGTATAGATTTTCTGCAATGGATAGGAGGGTTGGTTTACGAAGGGAGAATTGATTTCCCGGGAGAATTACCAAAAGAATGGGATGTTTTTGGATATTCAACTTATATAAAATTAGCGGAAAAATGTAAAGAGTTAGAGATTGATTTTCATATATATACTCCGAGGAAGAATAAAAAGGCAAGAGAGATTTATAACAAGGTTTGTTATTTAGCTCCTGAACCTCTGGGTTTTTATAAGTTGATTAGAAATTTAGGATGCCATGATTGGGGTTTAGTAGGAAATATAGACTATCACGAAGAATGGAAACATGCTTTACCCAATAAATTATTTGAGTATATATCCGGTTGTGTGCCGATTGTAAGCATTAACGCGGATGAAAGTTCTAAAGTTATAGAAGAACATGATATTGGAATTACAGTTGGGAGTATGGAGGAATTGTCTGAAAGATGGCCTGAACATAGGGAAAAGCGGAAGAATTTAATTAAGAAGAGACATTTGTTTGCTATGGAGGCGCACATTGGAAAGCTCGAAAAATTGTACCGAGAGTTATTGGGATAAAGAGTGGAAAAACCGTCTTGAAATTATAGATGGGAAGGGGATGTTTACCTGTAATTGGACGAAATTCAATATCCTCTACAAGTTATTGAAAGGCATGAATTTAAACGGGCAAAGGAAGCTTGAAATAGGGTGTGGTGGTGGTACGCTCACAAGGAAACTAAAATATGACAACTACACCGGAATAGATCTTTCTCCCGTAGCGATAGAATACGCAAGTAAATTTTGCTTAGATGGGAATAAGTATATTGTCGGTGATGTTAGGGATTTTGAAACTAAGGAAAAATTTGATGTGTTTATGGCCTTTGACGCTTTGGAACACATGGAACTTGATGATTTGTTGATTAAAAAAATAAGAGATCTAAGTAAAAAAAGTTCTATCTTTATAGGGAATATCCCGCTTCAAAATTTTACTCAGCATGAAGATAAAGTTGAGCATGAAATAACCCATGAATTGCTTGTGGAATTTTTGCGAAAATGCTACTTCCCTACGGTATCCACAATCACGCATTATACGAGAGGAATTGAAAAAACTGAAGAAGCTAAGATCGTATATTTGCCATTTCTTTTCTTCGTAGCCGAAAGGGGATTACTTTGAGAGTTTTGCTTTATACACCTTGGAAAAACAGATGGAGAAAGCCACTTGAGGATCATATAAGAGCGAGAGGCCATGAAGTTAAATGGCTTACGGATATAGACAACTATATTTGTAAGAACCGTCGGGATGAAGTTGATTGGGCAGATATGGTTTTTTGTAATTGGGCAGATGAATTTACAAGGCATGTTTCATTAGATAAAGAATTTAAGGGGAAATTATTTACTTATATTAGGGCTTATGAGGTTTATGGCGATGTTCCTAGAAAAATTAATTGGGATAGGGTCGAAGGCGTATTTTTCTGCTCTAAATTTATACAGGATTACGCAACAGTAAAAATTCATAAAATAAAAGATAAACCGCAATATTTAGTACATAACTTTATGGATTTAGAGGATTTCCCTTTTACAGAAAGGCAGCCGGGAAGAAAAATCGCTATGGTTTGTAATGTAAACCAAAAGAAAAATATTCCATTAGCCATTCAAATTGCCATGAAGTTACCAGAAGATTACCAAATTCATATTGCTGGAGAATTTCAGGATGAAGCGTTGCAACTGTACCTTGCTCATATTACTCACCAGAATAATCTTGAAAAAAAGGTTTTCTTTTATGGCGGTTGTCCACCCAAGGAAGTTCCAGGGTTTCTTAAAGACAAGCAATATATCCTGTCCACTTCAATTAGAGAAGGATCCCCCATGAATTTATTAGAAGCTATGGCAATGGGAATCAGACCGGTGATTCATAATTGGGGAGGGAGCCAGTTTTTATACCCATGGGAGTATATCTTTAATATTGCAGATGAAGCCGTAAGCATGATAGTAAACCCTGGGAATACTTATAAATCTAAGAAATACAGGGACTTTGTAGAAAAGAACCATAGTGTGGGCAATATTCAGAAAATATCAGAGGCTTGTGGCTTATGAAAAAATTAATAATGGTGAATAGTCATGAACGAAGTGGAACTCATTTTCTGATGAATACGATTGCGGATAATTTTGGGTATTCAAGTGACCCGTTCACGGACTTTGATATGCCTATAAACCCGTGGATACCAAGAAATATTACGGCAATGCTGAAAGAATTAATTCAGAATAGGCCGGAAGCTGTAAATAATATAGTGAAATCTCATTATGAAGGAAAGTTTTTCAAGCCAGTAATGAAGGAATTATTAACAAATATTCATATGTTTTATATTTACAGGTCTAACCCAAATGAGCTATTCAAGAGTTTAAGGAAGCATTTTCTTAATATCCCATGGAGCGAAGGGCCAAAATGTAAAACTTCGGGGGCATTGACACTAACGGAACCTTATGGTGGGTGTATGAGGTATCAATTTAAGCAATATCCTTCTATGTTCTTCAGGTGGCTTAATCATAAAAAGAGTTGGATGGAGGACATGAAAGAACATCAGAGGAATATTGTCTATGTAAAATACGAGGATTTGAGGGATAATTTTGATGAAACGGTTAAGTGTATTTCAGGGAGAATAGGGATCCCAATTCTTGGGGGAGTACCGCATAAGCCGGATAAAGGAAGATCTATCCAGAATGGAGAATACAAGAAAGCAGTTATGGCATGAAAAAGGATAATTGCAAATTAGAAAAATTTTAAAAAGGGTTGAAATGAAAGAAGGTGATATTAAATAAACGCTCCTAAAAAAGTTTTAATAGTCAGATATGGAGCGTTTGGTTAAGGTGATGCCATAATGATTACCCCTTTATTGCGCTGCTTAAAGGAGGATGGCTACCATGTTACGGTTAATATTACTCCTAATCCGAAAAAGGTTTTAAATAATAATCCCTACATAGATGAATTTATGATTCATGGTGGGGAGAAGGAAGTACCGAATAAAGATTTAAAAGAGCATTGGGAGAAAATCAGCAAGGGATATGACAAATTTATTAATCTTTCTGGTTCTATTGAAGAAAACTTATTAAAGCCGGAAGGAGGCAGAGCTTATACTTGGGATAAGGAAACCAGACATAAGCATTGTAATCGGAATTACTACGATGAAACTCTCAAAATAGGGGGGTATGGACATATAAAAGGGAGGAACGGGGAACTTTATTTTACTAAATTAGAGGAAAAACTTGCTCGCGATTATAGGCGAAAACATAAGGGTAAGTTTTTAATCCTCTGGTCTTTATCAGGTTCTTCTTTCCATAAGATTTATCCATTTTCTGATGCGGTGGCATCTTTGATTTTAGATAAATACCCTGACGTTATGATAATGACGGTGGGGGATGCTCTTTGTGAAATGCTGGAATGGAGGTATGAACGAAGCAAATGCTATTCAGGTAAATGGCCTATTAGAAAATCAATGATAATGACAAAATACGTTGATCTTGTAATAGGAACTGAGACAGGGATACTTAACGCTGCTGGATGCTTTAACACTCCAGAAATCGTCTTATTGTCTCATTCATCTGAAGAGAACTTATGTAAATATTGGGAGAATTGCATAGCATTACATGCTGACGTTGAATGTTATCCCTGTCACAGACTTCATTATACGTTGAAATCGTGTCCCCTTGATTCAGTCTTGGGTACGCCAGTTTGTATGTCTAAACTAAAAGCAAGAGTTGTTTTAGACAGTATAGAAGAGTTTTACATTCGATGGAAAAACCGAAATGACAAATAAAGAACTTGCAAACGAGCGATCTAAAAAGTGGTATAGAGAAAATAAGGAACGAAAAAAAGCTTACGATAAAGTATATAGAGCTGGCAGGATGGAATTAGACATTGAATATAGAAAAATAAATAAAAATAAAATTGATATTCGAAATAAGATTTATCATTTAGAAAACCATGATAAACGAATAATGCAGATGCGGCAATGGCAGTCTACTCCAAAAGGAAGATACTCTCAATATAAAAGATCTGCAAAAAGTAAGGGAACGGAATTTAAATTAACATTTGGACAATTTGTCGAGTATTGGAATAAACCTTGTCATTATTGTGGTCTTGAAATAAAAGAAATTGGGCTTGATAGGGTTAATAATAAAATTGGTTATTTGTTTTCAAATATAGTTCCATGTTGCGAATGGTGTAATAAGACGAAAAGACACTTAGATGTTGATGAGTTTATAAATAGATGTAAAAAAGTTGCTGATTATAATCTGTTAAAAGGAGAGCAATATGGTGGAATCAAATATATTTGAAACTTATGACTATGAAACTATTACTGTAGCTGATTCAGCGATAGGACTTACTGCCGCGACAATAGCTCCGTCTAATTCATCTAATCCAATTAAGGTTTTTATGACTCTGGAAACAGCTCAAATAAGATTTAGGACAGATGGAACCGATCCTACGAGTGGAGAAGGTCATTTGCTTGAAATTGGGCAAAGCATGAGTATTGATAGCTTTAAGGATTTAGGCCGGTTCAGGGCAATAAGAACAGGCGCGACAAGTGGCGTATTGAAAGTTTCTTTCCAAAGGAGATAAATAATGGGAATTAAAATATCAGGAGCATCAACCCCAACAATACTAGGACCGGGGTCACTCGCAACTCCTTCACTAATTATTGAAGATTCGGCGGGAAATTTGGATAATGGACTTTACTCTGGCACAACGGATCAAATAAATGTAGCTATTGGCGGTGCTATCGCATTTAAATTTACTTCTACAGGCTTTGTTGGTGCTGTGAGTACACGCCCTGTTTTACGCAATGTGGCTGCGACTGCCACAGTCCCAAATATTACTCCAAAAGAAAGTGATCTTGATACTGGTGCTGGGAGTGCTGGAGTTAATATGTTATCTTTAATAGCTGGAGGCGAGGAAGGTATTAGACTTGTTCAGGATACTTGGGGATGCTCTCTGCATATACCAGAAATAACAACTCCAACTGCGATAGCGAGTTTTGGCGCTGTTTATACTAAGGCTGATAATGCCCTATATTTCCAAGATGGTGCTGGAGTAGAACATACGGTAACAATTTCATAAGGAGATTTATGAATAAAAAGAAGAAAGTAATAAAGAAAAAAAAAGAAACAGTAAAGGAAGTCATAAAAAAAATATTACCTATTGAGCAGGGCAGTAAATTGCTTATGATTGCTGTTCAAAAAAATACAGTCAGTGAAATGATTAATTCTTTTCAAATGAATTTAAATGCTTTATACGCAAAAGAGAAGATTATTCTTGAGGCATTTGATTTACCGAAAGACATTGAGTTCGATCAAAAAACTTTTGAGGTAGAGTATGAAAAACCCAAAGAATGAAACTGAAGCAGAGGAAAGGATAAATAAGTTCTTTACTGACAAAAAGGGGACTTTCCGAATAGGGGAGGACGATATTTATAAATCTACAAAAAGGAGGGATAGAAATGGGTCACATTTGCATCAACGGAAACAGTAGTTATTATGTGCATGACGATAAAACCGTTTGGTCTAATGCTTTAATGAGAACAAGGCTTGATCCTATTACTTTGGAAACCATTGGACAAAATTCTCAACCGGAGCCTGAAAAGGAAGAGAAGGCAAAGACGCAAGAAATCATGCCTCCTAAACCTTCAATAGATCCTGCTGTGTCAAGTCAGAATAAAGACAGATTCAAAAACTTAAAAACTTCTGAGGGTGATATTGCTAAGAAATTGCTTGGTGGGGAAGGATTTAACCACTCGTCTTTCACCAGGGCATTATATGACGGCGAAGCAAAAGAAGTGGATAAGAAGAAAAGCAAGGCTCAGTATGACGCTATTCTAATGGAATTGCTTGATAACGATATGGTTAAAAAGCAAGGGTATGATTACTTTTATAAGGATTAAATTATGGCTGCTGATCCGATTCCAACATTAAATTCTTTAGTAAATGAAGGTCTTGAAAAAGCTGGAGAGAATTTGTCTAATGGTACAATGCTTACAAGGGCAAGAGAAAAGTGGATGCCTGAAATAAAGGATGATATTTTCACAGATTCTAAAAAACTAAAATCACTTCATTCAACGGCTATTTTGGTTTTAACTCCTGGTCTTTCAAGATATTCCAGACCAACTGATTTTAGTTCTGATTTAGCAATGCAATTATTAACAGGGAACATAACCGGAACGGCGGCGACAGGAACAATCAGTTCGATAACTCTTGCAAACGCAACTGATGCCAATGTTGGGGATAGCGTGTTAATTACTTCTAATACCGCCAAAGCGAATATGAGCCAAATAACGGCTATTAATGCGACTACAAAAGTGGCTGATGTATCCCCAAACTTTAATACTGCTCCTGACTCTACAAGCACTTACAGGATTATAACTAAACTCACTCCAATAAAACAAAAGCCATTGTGGTTTCTGAGGAATCATCCTTATGACATAACTGCCAGTGATCCGAGATGGTTTTTCCCAATAGGAGATGAAGACGACGAAGAGTTTGAATTATACCCAATTCCTGGGACAGCTTATGGGTTACAATTAACATATTATTTAGATTTAACTGAAATAGATATTACAAGCACTTTAATGAGTACCTTATATAAAAGGTGGAGAAATGTTTTTGTGCAAGGAATTTATTCAAGGGCTTTGGATAATATAGATAGTAAAAAAGCTCCTGCTCAAAATACTAAATATCAACGGATGTTAAGTCAACTTAGATCGAGAGAGCAGTATGGAATGGATTTAAGTAATTTACAAACCACACTTGCCGGTGACTATGACGGTTATAATTATTAAGGAGAGATTATTATGAGTGGACGAATATATTCAGTTTCTTTTACGGATGTAGCCGTTACCGCGGCCCAGGATTTATTTCAAATTGAGGCAGTTACAGTTCCTGTTACTTTGCTTGGCTGTTATATAAGCCAAAATTCAGATGTAGCGGATGCGGCTGCCGAGAATTTAACTATTAGAATTAGAAAGGTTACAGATGCATTAACTAATGTATCGGCTGAGGTTAAATTAGATCCAAGATCCGCTGCCGCATTAGCTGATTTGAATGTCAATGACACTACGCCTCTAACCACAGGAGCCGAAACAGTCCATGTTGAGTGTTGGAATATAGCTCTGCCTTGGATTTGGCTACCACCCCCCAAGTTAGAAATTAAAATATCGCCTAGTGATGCCGCAACAGTTAATTTGGTTTCTGCGCCAGCCGATTCTTTAACTATGAGTGGGACTTTATATTGGGAAGAGCAGGGATAAATGAGAAATTCTATAACAAGGACAAGGCATGTTATTTTTCCAAGGCCTATTTCCTTTCGTTATTACATTCAAAGAAAAAGAAGGATTAAGCCCATTACATTATCCGCAACCGTGACTTGGATTAAGAAAAAAGCTGCTTCAGGGACATGGGTAACTAAGAAAGAGGCTGTTATTTAATGGTTAATTTCGCAAAAGATTTTATAAGTTTACCTTTCAGGGGCGGCATAGATACGCTCAGAGAGAGAACTATGCTTGATTTAGGTGATTTTTCCACCATTCAGAACATGAGAGCAAGGCACTCAGGTTTTGAGCAAAGGAAAGGGCAAATAGAGCAAAATACCACAGCAGATGCAAGCACAGAAACAATGACTGTTTACCAATTCTCTAAGGGTAGAATTACTGAGATAAAACTTTATCGTCAATTAGTTGACGGTAGCGTTCAGTTAGCAACAAATAACCCACCTACAGTTACTTCAGGGGTTTATGGTTCAGACGTCTTGACTGCTGTCGCAAGCGCAATTCCTGCCTCATGGTCTGAAATGGACGATATTGTTTTATTTTCGGATGGTGTAAGGCAACACCAAATAAATGGTGGCTCTACAGGGCAAATAGAGAGATTTATTGTCTATAAAGGGACGGTGGCAATACCGGATGTCCCCGACGAAGGATCTGATTTTTCGAGAGAAGCCAGGGATGGAGACTCCTCTACGGTAGTCGTTTTGGATGATCTGCCTACCCTTGCCGCTTTTGGCGCTATGTTTGTAATGTCAAAAGTAAGATTAAACGCTCTTAATTTCACTATCTCAGCCGCAAACGGAAACGCCTCTGTTTTGACGTTAGCTTATAGCGGTCCTTCTGGTTGGACGAATGTAAGTGGTCAAAGTGACGGGACAGCTTCCGGTGGAGCTACTATGGCTCAAACAGGATCAGTTTCATGGACATTGCCAACTGATGAAGAAGATAAATTCCAATTCGGAGAGAGTGGTTTCTGGTATAGGTTGGTAGTTTCAGCCGCTTTAGACGCTGAAGTTGAAGTTTCGGCAGTTACTTATGAATCAGAGTTCCAGGGACTTCAGAATGTTTTTGATGGAAATTTACCAATCGCTACTGAAGCTATAGTTTTTGATTCTACTGCCAAAACGATTGAATTAGAAAGATGGACTTCGGGGTTGACTACTACTTTTGGTATTGCCGAGTCTTCTGATGGGACTGTATGGCTTGTTGAAGGAACAAGCGGCGGTGGAGCAGATGTTTTCCACAAAAATGCAGATGGAACAGCAATAACGAGTTTCGATTTAAGCGCTACCACAGCAGACGTGGATGCGGGGCAAGTTAGAGGAATAGCAGTTGACCCGTCAGATGGGAGTTTATGGTTTGTAACCTTTGGTACTGCCAGTAGGTATTTTGTCTTTAATACTGATACTTCTGGGACTTTAGTTACTAAGATTGCCGCTTCTGTTTTTGCCACAGCGACGACGGAACTTATCGCAATTTCAGTAGCAACTGGAGGAAATCTTTGGATACTATCTAGTGTTGCGGATACTCTTTACGAAACTAACAGCTCTGGAACTTTACAAAATTCTTGGACAATAGCTAATATTGCGACAGGTTTATTTACCGGGGATTCAACTTATGGCGTAGCCATAGAAACAGGAGATAAAGCGCTTACCTTATGTGGAAAAGATAGTACAACTACGCATAGGTTTATCATAGACGATCAGGGCGATCCTATTTTTGTAGAAACCGGACAATCACCCTTAAATGGGCCAGCAGTAGAATTATGGGGTGTATCTCCAAGAGATTCTAGTGGAAATTTTTGGGTGTGCGAAGATAGCGCTGGCACAGATGTTTGGAGATTAGGGCCACAAGGAGAATATCAAAATTGGTCGCCTACAGCCATAACCCTTGCATCAATGAGTTCTACGGATGATTTCCTATATTTTGGTAGTCCTGTAAGGTTGGAAGGGGGTTTTTGGGAATTACTAGAAAATAACACAAATGATATATCTGGTGGGACTCTAAAGGCAGAAGAATGGCGAATTGCTGGTTGGACACAAGTTTCTAATATATTTGATGGCACAGATCATTTTTTAAGATCAGGTTTTATAACTTGGGATAGAGGGACAACAGCAACTAAGCGACAATTCAGAGATTCAACAGCTTTTCTTTATTGGTATAGAATATCAACAGATACATCAATTCTAAACGCCAAAGGCAGTCTTTTCACAGTCCCTTATTTCAACATTAAAGATTTAGGACAATTTGGAAGGACAAATACTGTTTGGGATAATAGGGCAATTTATAATTTTGATTTCTTTCCAGTTGAAAATTATGCTTCAGCAATAGGAAAGCCTATGGTTATAAATGGAAATGATGCAGGAGCATTAGAAAGGATAGGTGATGGAAGGCTCAATAAAACTATTGGGTCAAGAAAATTCGATAAGGATTTACTTATATGGCAAGAAGAAAAGGGCGTTGAGGGTGGAACAATCACTAAATACACTAACTCTGGTTCTACCCTTGCCACAGTGGTTAAAACAGTATTATCGAACAAGATAGGGGCTTTAAACAACAAAGCTATAATTGTTGTGGAAGGGGTTATAAGAGGCGAAGGTTTCTTTAAATCAGATCAAACTCAATTTGGTACTTTTGGTTTTAGTATAGGCAGGGATGGAGTTTTTGCCACAGATGGCCTAACGGTAGTAAGAATAAGTGATAGAATACAGAATTTCTTTGATCCGACAAAAGATGAAGTTATAAGAAAAGGATTTGAAGATAAACATTGGCTTGGTTTTGACTCGACATACAATGTTATAAGGATGGGATTAGTTTCTGGCTCAAGCGCATCTATCCCTAATAAGTTCTTTGTTTATGATTTAAGAGATAAAGCGTGGATGATAGACACACCAACACAAGCATTATCTTTTGTAACTGACATTGAAGCTGCAAGCGGTGATGTGCCTGTTCTTTCAATAGGTGGTGGGGCTGATACAGGGAAGGTGTATATTTTAAATAATTCAGATGATGATGTTTCCACAGCTATTGATGCTGATGTAATCATGGAATTAGGTAGAGAAGGACATAGGGTTAGATTTTTGAGAGAAATATTAATGTTAAAATCCCAAACAGCCGGAGATGTCACTCGAACTATAGCCCAGAACGGGAATACGTCTTTTGGTGACAGCAAAACATTTAGTATGGTAGCTGAAACTTCCGGTGATGTTATGAGAAGACATATTTATGCTCCCAAGGAACCTGTAGCTGAACATTTAAGTATTCGTTGGAGAAATAACGAAGTAAGCGAGAAAATGTATCTAGAAAAATTTAACGCAATGATAGAATTTACAGACGGTACTCAGTAAGGAGGAATAATTATGGTAGCAGGAATCGCGCCACAAACCGGATTTATAAGTCAAGCAGAGTTACTATCAAAAGACATTGTAGCTTTAAATCAAGCGAAAGCAAAATTAGGGATCAATATTTTTCAAGATCTTTCAGGGAATATTAATGATGGAGATACATTCTCGCCAAGACTTTTATCTTCTGACCAATCTTCTTCTGGGCGAGGGGGAGTTGGTGGAACATTAAAGCCGCAAGTAAATCTTATCCCTCCTGCCTTTAATGCTCCGACACCAATTTTGGATCTTCCTGAGTTTGATGAAAAAAGATTTAGAGAAATTTCAAGGGAGGAAGCGCGGCCTGGAGAAATATCAATAAGAAGAGGGCTTGAACGAGGACTTCTCGCAACAAGAAGCGATAACCCAAACCTTGAGTCTCAACGAAGAAGAGGCTTATTTGAAGGGTTTGGCGAGGCTTTGGCTATTAACCAGAAAAGAGCAAGAGAGGTAGGGTTTAGGCGGACGAATATTGAGCTTGGGTTAAAAGTTCAGGAGGCTCAAATTAACTTTAGAGCTGCCTTGGCAGAAAGAGATAAATTGCAATCTCAGGCATTTGAGGCAAAACAAAGAGGAGATGAGAAAACTTTTATAGATGCTCAAAGAAGGTTGGCACAGCAAGAACGTTTAATTGCTAGCCAACAGGATTTTTTCCAAAGACTCAAAGCGCAATCTATTGCGTTTACAAATCAACTTATTAGGGATATTCTTTCTGATTTGCCAAAAGGTGGAGCGCCAGCAAGCATACCTTTTTCTAATCGCCTTTTACCAACATCTATAAAATCGAAATCTACCAGTAAATCTGACAAAGCTTCTTCATCTTCTCTGAGTCAATCAACAGGTAATTTAGTAAAAGAAGCATCAAGTTAATGGGAGGTAATTATGGCTGAACCTAACGCAAACACTATCACAATAAAATTAGGGGATAATAAATTATTAAACAAAATCCTTGGAGATCAGATAATCCCTTTGAGAGATAAAGGAGGGAATATCACTGGTTTTGAAGACGAAACAGGGCAAGGGTTACTTCCTGCTACTCCAACGGCTTTATCTCCAGAACAAAGAGCCGCAAATGAGCCTGGTTTGATTTCAAGAGATCAGGGGGAAGTAGAGAATTTTGGCAGACCTGATTTAAATTCAGTATTTAAAGCTCGTGGGGTTTTAGATAAACAGATTAAACAGGTAGAAAAAACATTGAGTAATATCGACAATGCAAATGTGACTAGCCTTGCCGCAAAGCATAAGGTTCCAATTCTTATTGCTCAAAAAGCCTTAAAAGCTGAAAGGAGCAGAAAGGAAACTTTGTTGAATAGTTTAAAAGACAAGAAATCTACTTTGGAACAAGCCTCTTTTGGGGAGAAACTGACTCCTTCTCAAGATTTAGCAAGGGATAAGTTTAGAGCAGATCAACCACAAAGAAAGGTAGTTGCAACCACAGATGTTTCTGGAAAGATCACTGGTGGTTTTGATAGACCCGTAAAGAAGGCAGAAGGATTTAAAGAAAGGAATCTTGCTTTTAAATTAAAGAATCTTGAGTTTAAAGAAAAGAATTTAAAGAAAGATATAGCTCAATTAAAAAAGGGGAAAACTCTTGATAAAGTTAAAGCTGGAGGAAAGATACTCAAACTCAGGCAGGATGAAATTGAATTGTTGGATTTTATTGAAAGTGGTGATTTGAGTGATGGACAAGTAACCAGAGCTGCTAAGTTGTTAGGTTTAATACGAAAACAAATAAATCTTTTGAAATCTGAAAGTGCTGATAAAGTTGATAATACTGAATTGAGCCCTGAAGAATCTAAGGCTAAATTAGCAGAAATCTTTGGAAAAGAATAATGCCAACTTTAACTGAAAACGTAAATAAAGCGATAAGTGAAGGGATTTCTCCTGAAGAAATAGGGAATTTCCTTGCAAAAAAGAAGGATTTCAAAGGTATCCCACCTGAAGAAATAACTAACTTTATTAGTGTGAATACTGAACCATCAGAATCAAGCAGACCCACTCCAAATATATCTCTTGAATTAAACCCACAATTACCAAGGCCTCAACCACAAGTTGAAACTGTGCCTGATGAATTATCTCCTGTTGCGGATACTCCTATAGAAGGAGTAGAAGAACCTCAACCAGAGATAAAAGCGAAAGTAGCATTGCCTAAAGAACAGAAAGAGTTTGAAGGTCAAGTCACTCAGGGGAATATTGATTTAAAAGATAGGCCCATATTGAAAAATGCAGATGGTTCTGTTAGTACAGAAAAGTCTTTTTCTGTAGATGTCGAAGGGAAAGAGGTTTTAATTCCTCAAATAGTTAATGGGAAAGAACTTAGTCAAGAAGCTGCAATAGAGCATTTTAGGGATACAGGAGAGCATTTAGGCGTATTTGATTCAATCGAAAATGCTAATGCTGCTGCCGAACAAATCCACAACAGACCTCAAGCCAAAGAACCGCAGGAGTTACCCGAAGGGACAGTAATTGAAAAGATCCAAGATGCCCTTAAAAATACTGCTGCTTTAGGAGCTGGAGTTGTTGATTTTATGGCTACTATAATCTCAGGAAACCAAGCTATACTTTCTGAGTTTGTTGATGCAGATTTTGAAAAGAAAACCTTTGAAGAAGGATTGCAGTCAATGAATGAAGTAATAGAAAGTTTCCCAAAGGTATCAGAAATCATAGCTCCGTTTGTTCAACCTAAAACCCAGGCAGGAAAGAATGTTATTGAAGGAGTAAACAAAGCTTTTGAGTTTGTCTTTAAAACTATTGCTGAAAAGGCAGTAGAAATAATCCCTGATAGGTTTCCAAATACTAAAGCTGTTCTTGCTACGATAATTGAAGGAGCTATGCTTGTAATTGTTCCAAAAGCTATAGGCAAAGGAAAGAAATTATTAAAAAGAAACCCAGACGTATCCATAAAAAAAATTAAAACCTTTATAGATGATATTGGTAAAAGGGTTGTTGAAAGGAACGCTGATTTAACTCCTGCTGAAATTACAAAAACACAAGAGATTATAAATAGGGATTTCATAGACCCTGAAATAGCTTTAGAGAAGCTTGACGCTCCTGCTAAAACCATAGGGGAAAAGTTATTAGAACAAAAGGGGGAGATAGAGTTAGGGCCGAAGTTACCTAAGAAAAAGGGATCTCAAGCAAAAATAGATGCTCCACAGAAAAAACAGACAACTTTATTGCAGAAAGACGCTTTAGGTAAGTCATTTAATGTGAAGAAAAAAGCGTCTGTAAAACAAAAGATAGAAGTCCCTGAAGGTCTTGGCTCAGAAGAACCTAATGTTACTGGTATTAAGATTGAAGCTGTAACAAAAGAAAGGGCAAAGAGAGGGCAAGAACCGATACCTGACCCTGGAGTCATATCCAATAAAGAATCTTTATCAATTGCCAAGGAAAGAATCGCAAGAGATTCTACATATACGGATAGGTTGGTATCTGAATTATTAGAGAAACCAAGGGGGATTGACAGTAGTGAAGTCATGGCTCTTGATATTAGGTATGTGGAAATGTTGAAGAATCAAAAGAGGGCGCAGATAGAGGGTATTTCTGCTTTTGAAAAAGGTGATGGGAAAGCAGCTTTTGAAGCTAAGAGAAATAATGATTTTTTTGAAGCTGAAATTGCCAAATATGAGCAAATGCTTAGAGATACGGGTACAATAGGAGCGCGAGGTCAACAGGCAAGGGTAAGATTAATTAGAGAAGATTACACTCTTGAGAATCTTGAAAGACGGGCAAGAGCAGCTAAAGATTTCAACCCTTTGACCGCAGAGGAAAAGGTCGAGATAAAACAACTCCATGGTAAGATTAAAGCTGCTGAAGATGCTATTGCAGCAAAAGAAACCACTATACAGGAATTAAGAGCGAATCTTGAAATAAATAAAGTTAAGGCTTCTGTAAGACCTGGAATAAAAGCAAGTCCTAAAGTTATACAATTTGCTGAAAAGTTTGTCGCTAAGATGGAAAAAGCCGGGAATGCTGCCGCTATTCGTGCAAAAGAGAAATTGGCTCGTTTAAATGTTGGTCTTGACCCTACTTTGGTAGCTGATTTGGCTGAAGTTGGAGCAGCAAAGTTGGCAAGAAAAAGCCTGGATTTTGCTAAATTTTCTACTGAAATGATTGGGGAATTTGGGCAGAAAATAAAACCAGCTTTAAAAGATATATGGGACGCAAGCAAGAAATTATTAAACGCAAGGTTAAAACCTTTTCCTGAAAAAATTAAAAAGGCTATCAAGAGAAAAGTTACAACACAGGAAAAAATTACGAATAGTAAGGAAAAGATAAAAAATGTATTTGAAAAAAGCGACACTGAAAATTTAGCTTTGCCTGTCAGGGATTTAGTTAGAGCTATAGTAGAAACGAATCCAAAGATAACAAGGAAAGCCTTAATTGACCAAATCCACGGTATTTTAAAAGAAGTTGCCCCTGGCATAACCAGATTGGAAACAATGGATGCCATTTCAGGTAGGGGAGTTTTTACGATATTAGCTCAAGATGAAATATCTGTAAAAATTAGAGATTTAAAAACTCAAATAAGGTTATTAGGTCAACAAATTGACGTTAGGGCAGGGAAGCCTTTGCCAAAAACAGGATTGCAACGTGATGTATTAAGTAATGCTGCGAGGCAAGAATTGCAGGTATTAAATGAATTAAAACGCCAATTAGGGGTTGTGGTGACAAACCCGGAAGCTCAATTAGCTGGTGTCCTTCAAGGGAGAGAGACTTACTATAATAATAGAATTTCTGATATAAAACACGAGATAGCCACAAGGTCTGAGATTGTAAAAACAAAAACTACTGTTCCTGATACTCCTAAAATCACTAAATTAAAAAATGAATTAGCATTATTAAAGCAAGAAAAAGAAGCTATTTTTGGGAAGAAAAAACTTACGGATAAGCAAAAGCTGGATATGTCATTAAAAGCTGCTCAAACGAATTTAGCTTTGTGGAAAGAAAAGTTAGCTGATGCTAAAAAGGGGCGGTTTAAAAAACAAAAGCCTGGGGAGAGACTAACCAGTAAAGAGATCGAGGTTATTAGGTCAAGGTCTGAGTCGTTAAGGGAAGAAGTAAAACTTTTAAAAGATATTGCTGAAGGTAAGGCAAAGAGATCACCACAAGAAATAGCTTTGCAAGCGGCTAAAACTCGGACATTAAATAGGATAACTGAACTAAACGAAAAACTAATAACAAATGATTTTTCTAAAAGACCGAGAAGAAAAAGAGTTGAAGATCCTGAATTAAGACGGCTTAGAGGTGATTTGGAAATTGTTAAAGAAAAGGTTAAAGCAAGAGAAGAAAAGTTTAAATGGGAACAAATGGGATTATTCGCAAAAGGGAAAGTAATTGGAGCTGATGTTTTTGATGCTTCAAAGCTAATGCTAACCACAGGAGAGCTTTCTTTCGTGTTAAGGCAGGGGAAATTTGTTGCAGTATCAAGACCATTAACTACCGTAAAAGCTCTTGGTGAATCATTAAAGTCTTTTGCTTCAGAACGCAATGCTAAAGTTTCTGAACTAAGGATTAGGGAAGATGCCGCTTTTCCTGATTCCCAAAGAGCAAAGTTAGCTATTTCAGAAACTACAAGTAAATTAACGAAACAGGAAGATTTTTTAATGAGTAAGATCGGAGATAAAATTCCTGTCATTAAAAATTTCAACAGAGCAGCGAGAACTTTCTTAAATAGAATTAGATATGATACTTGGTTGGCGTTAAGAAAAAGCTTATCAAAGGGTGGTTTTCCAACATTACAAGAAGATATACAGTTAGCAAAACTTGTGAATGAACTTACAGGGAGAGGGAGCCTTGGAATTATTGAACGGTCAGAAACCGCTACCATAGCAGCAGGGAGATTGTTTTTTGCTCCACGGTATGTATCAAGCAGAATTCAGTTAGCGACAGGTCATAGTATGTGGGGAGGAACTAAAAGATCAAGAATACTTATCGCAAGAGAATACGCAAGAACTTTAGTGGGGTTGGGTATTTATTATAATCTATTGAATTTTGGTTTGCAGTCTTTGTTGGAATTTTCAGGTGATGACCGTGAAGTTAAAATAGAATTTGACACAACTTCATCTGATTTTGGGAAAGTACAAGTAGGTAAAACTAGACTTGACCCTCTTGCTGGCTTGGCACAATTAACGACATTTGCAGGAAGATCAGCTTTTGGAGAATTTACATCAACGTCAGGGAAAACGCGCGTAATAAGAGGGGAAATACCTTATGGATCTCCTACATGGTGGGATATAGCCGCGAGATTTGTTGTTTCTAAAGCCAATCCTGTCCCTGCTCAGATAGGGAAATTCTTTGCTGGTGCTGACATATTTGGGAACGAAACAGGGACTTTGCTTACTGAAGCAGGGAAGTTAATGGTTCCTATAACTCATAAAGATATTTATGACGTTATGATAATGGATGGTGTCCCTACGAATGTTGCGCTTAGTTTATTAACTTTTATGGGTGAAGGGTTACAGACTTTTGAGAAAAGAAAACAAAAGCCAACAACACTAAGAAGAAAAAGTAAGTTTAAATTTAGAAAGCAAAGCTCTGGGATAGTATTGCCAGGAGAGCCTTTTAAAGTCACAGTAAATGCTATCAGAGCAAAGACAGGCAAGAAAGTAAAGATTAAAGTAGAAGCAAAAGAAGCTTTGGCAGATGCAAAAGCAGATGTTGAAAAGTTTAAATCCTTTTTAAAGGAACTTGAATAATGGTAAAAGTTATAGATGAAGTAAAATTGAAAAAACTTGCATTCAAGGGTGAAGTCGAAGATTTTAAAAAAATATTGAGCGAAGTTCAATCAGACGATGAGGCCGCTGTTTCCAAAATAGCTTCTTCTTTTACTGAGATAAAAGAACTTCTAAGAAACATAGATGAGGATTTAAAAGATTACAATGGTGATAATGTGGGTGTGCAAAGGGAAGTGGTAAAGAATATGGGTATGATTATTCAAGCTGTATCTGAAATGAATAAACCTGTAAATCAAGAAACAAAGGAATGGACTACTGTAACCGCCACAGTCCGAAGGGATAAACTTGGCAGGACTAAAACAATAACATTTAAAAAGATTTAGGGAGGGACAATATGTTTAAGAAATTTATATCTATTTGTATATTTGTAGTTATTATGCAAACTGTTGTTGTTATGAGCGCTCCTTCTGGCCCTTATACTGGATTAATGTGGGAAGCAATGCAAGGGGCTGATAGTTACAGAATCTCTTGGCGTGATAATTTAGGGACATTATCAGACACCAATTCAATAGTAATAACTTCACCCAGGACTTCCGCTTTATTTACAGATATGACGGGGTTGGTTGATCCTATTGGATATTTTTTTGCTATAAGTGTCATATTCCCAAGCGGTTATGAAACTGGTTATTCTGCTGAAGTGCAAAATGTCAGTCCTGTTCCTGTTGAGGGTGTTCTGCTTACCTGGTAAATAAATTATGGAATTACTTTGTAAAGTAGGAAATAAATATCCGAAAGGACATCCATCCCATATAACAGGGTGGAGAGATGGGCAGATAGTAGATATACGGCAAGATGGTTTTTCCAACGGCAGTATGATGAAAAAAGGATTTTGTGTTATTCAAACCCCGAAAGATTACTGGTTTGAACGTGGTTCTAATAATTGGAAATCCACAGGGCAAAAGGTTTTTGGTCTTAAAAAGTTCTTATGTCCAGTTGATTCTTTGGGGAAACAGGCTTGGGAAATAGGAGCAAAGACAGATGAAAAGGCTTTAAGAAAAAGGGATTGGTTTGTTGATTTTAAGTTTTTATTGGATATGGGATGGATAACTCAATCAGTATTTGAATCTATTTATGATAGAGACAAAGATCATCAGACAGTTAATATTAATAGAGACTTATATTCTTATCTCTTCCATGAAGATGTTAAATTAAGGCGTGTTTCTCCGTATTCGGATAACTTAGCGTCTGTTGCAACCGGAACTTTCTCTATTGGCTCTGGGCTTGATTATGCCACGATAACTGCTTTTGAAGCTGACATTGCGGCAACTATGACGGGTAACTTGACTGGGGAGCATAACGATGAAGAAAGCGCAATATCAGCCACAGTTAAATTTGATACAGACACAGCTACTTTTTTGCTGAAATTGACGGCTCAAGCTGGAGATGAGCATAACGGTGGGGCTTACGGGAATGGAGCAAGGATAGCTTTTTCTACATTTGACAGGATTGATTTTAATGAGACTACAGGTGGGCATTTAGCTGATGTTGAAGTTTCAAAATTGGCTTTAGACGCTTCTGCTAATGGAGATACAGGTCTTAACCTAAATGATTGCGGAGATAGTGGCTTAGTCACCGTAAATAGGATGTTAATAAAAGGTAGTAATGTAACCACAAAAGGCCTTGTGGTTGATAGCGCTTGCACCAATTCCTCGATAAGAAATAACATTATTTATGGTGTAGGCGAAGCGGCAAACGATACTGGCATAAGATTGGCAAATGTTGGTAGTGGCGACACCCATGTTCTTTATAATAATTCAATAATGAAATGTTATGAGGGAATAACCCAAGATGCAACCTCATTGAATGGGACTTTAACTGTCAAAAATAATTTAGTTCAAGGCAGTGGGGTAGGTGGGTCTTTCAGAGATGATGGTGGCGGTTTTGGGACTTCAGCTCTGAATTATGCAGAGGATGCAAATAGTCCTGACAGTTTACAGGAAACTATGCACGATGGCACAAGCAATTTTGTGGACTATGCTAACGACAATTATTTAATGGCTTCTGGTGGGGATTTCATTGATACGTTAAAGGCTGGCGAAGATTTAACAGGGACTTTCTCAGACGATATTATAGGCAACACAAGGCTTGCGGCTACTTTTTTTATTGGAGCAAGTTGGATAGTCGTTGCTGCCGCAGGAGGGAACCCTTTAAATTATGGTTCGTTGGGATTAACAGGAGTAGGAATCTAAGGAGAAAAAATGGCTGATAATACTGAGTTAAATTCGGGAACCGGTGGCGATACTATAGCCTCAGACGATATTGCTGGAATAAAACATCAAAGAGTAAAAGTCCAACACGGGGCTGATGGATCTGCTACGGATGTAAGCGCGGCAAGTCCTATGCCTGTAGATCAGCAATCAGCTTTACCCGCTGGCACAAATGCTATTGGGAAACTCGCTGCAAACTCTGGTGTGGACATAGGAGATGTTGATGTTACCTCTATAGCTGCTGGTGATAACAATATCGGTAACGTAGATATAGCTTCAGCATTACCGGCAGGAACCAATGAGATAGGAAAACTCGCGGCTGGAGTTGCAGAAATTGGCAATGTAAAGAATAGTGGCACATTTGCTACTCAGGCAACGCTTCAAGCTGGGATAGCCGAAGTAGGGAAATTAGCAGCAGGAGTTGCAGAAATTGGCAATGTAAAGAATAGTGGCACATTTGCTACTCAGGCAACGCTTCAAGCTGGGATAGCCGAAGTAGGGAAATTAGCAGCAGGTGTAGCAGAAATTGGCAATGTAAAGAATAGTGGCACATTTGCTACTCAGGCAACGCTTCAAGCTGGGACAGCCGAAGTAGGGAAATTAGCAGCAGGTGTAGCGGAGATTGGAAATGTTAAAAACTCAGGAACCTTCGCAACACAATCAACGCTCCAAGCAAATTCAGGTGTGGATATCGGTGACGTAGATGTAACTTCAATATCCGCGGGTGCCAATCTTATAGGAGATGTTGGCATATCAGGAGCGAGAACTTCTGGAGGCACATCCATAGCAAGGGATATTGATTTAGATAATGGCACTTTAACAATAGTAAAAGCTTCCGCTGGTCAACTTTATTGGCTCCATGTTATGAATCTCCATACTGCTGTTGTGTATGTAAAATTTTATAACGCAGCTTCCGGTACTCTCGGAACAGGCACTCCAGTTCTCACTTTTGCCATCCCAACTCAGGGGGATGCTAATGGAGCTGGTTTCACGTTAGCTATTCCTAACGGTATTGCCTTCGCAACAGGGATAACGGTAGGGGCCGGGACAGGAGTTGCGGATGCTGACAATACTGATCCTGGGACTAATAAAGTAATTTTTAATTGTGGATTTGCCTAATGCTTCTATGGTTAATGAACATGGGTTTTGCTGGCGGTGATGCAACGGCAGTAGTAGAAGAAGTCTTACGAGGCGGTGGACCTCCTAAGAAATTTCCACAGCACAGGGATTTCATAAGAGAAGATGATGAGTTAATCCAATTAATATCTGAAACATTCGTAAGGATAATGTAATGCCAACACTTAAAGGTTTAAATATATCCCCGGCAGAATTAAAACATGTCAGAAACCTTGTCAAAGAATTTAAGAAAGACGGGTTTTCTGCTGACGAAGCTATTAAAAAAGCTATCAAACAAATGCTTACAGATAGCGAATCTGAATTGGCAAGCATAGAACAACAAATTAAAGCAGGAGCCTCAAAATGACTAGCGATGAGCAAGAACGCTCTGAAACCAGAGAGACTATTCATAAAACCTTTGATTTAATAGGCGAGTTGAAGGATAGCTTCCATCAATTAGATAATAAAGTGGTTGAATTTGCAACTGATCTTAAACACATGACAAAAAACGGTTGTGAGTCATTAGATGAAGATATAAAGGATGTCCGGGCAGAAATAATGGCGGTCAACGAAAAACACGATAATAATTTTATAAAAACATCAGCTTTTGTAAAGACGGTAAAATATCTTATAGTAATAGCAACTGCCTTAATAGGCGGATTAATAACCTATTTTAAGAAAGGGTAAGCTATGTGGAAGAAAATTATTGCAACATTAATATTAGTAGGTTTTATTGCAGGATGCAGCAGCTTTAACATGGAGAAGTTTAAACTAAGCAAAGATGGTGTTGAGGTAGAGAAAGTCGAATCTAAAGACAAATGAAAATCACCTTGGCATTACTGTGGTGGGTATTGATTATATCCACATAGGCATGGCTCACAAAGCACAGAAGTTGATTGATAAAAAATAAGGCAGTCGGTTGTTTGATCCCAAACTTCTCCTGATATGCCGAGTATTCCCATGGGTTTTAAAGCTCATGGGATTTTTTTGCCTGAAATGCAAAATAAATGTTGACAAAACTCAAGTATAGGATTATACTTATTTCTATGATTATGATTATGAGAGGATTAATATGAGAAAGAAAAAGACTAATTGCAGGTGTAGGAAGTGTGGGTGGAAATGGTTTTCTCATCGGCATGAGATATATGTTTGTATGCCAGAAGATAAAATGTGGTGGCCCGTCGAATGTCCTCAATGCAAGCAAAGGGATTGGAGAAAAAAATAATGTTAATTTACAAAGGAGGCACAATGTTAAGAAAGATTATAAGAACCTTCGATTGGATACATATGATTCAAATGGCAGGAATCTACGGGTCAAGCGCAATCATTGTGGGTGTGTTAATCTGGTTAATTTTTAGATAAGGGAGGGATTATGGCGCATAATTTATTGTTCTTTGATATTGAAACTGTACCCGATGATAAGTTGGACATTTCCTTAAATATCCCTGCTAAACTCGGCAACGTAAAGGATGAGAAGAAAGTTTTGGCAAAGCAGAAAGAATGGATAGATGGTGGGCAGGTTAAAGCCCATTCAGTTAGCCCATTCCATAACAAGATTGTGGCTTTGGAAATGTATTATCAAGATGAAGTTGGCAGTAATTTTTATATTATGGATTATGATGATAATAACGAAGAAGCTTTATTAGACAGATTTTACAATATAGTGGAAAGATTTGACTACATAATCGGCTTCAACATCCTTAACTTTGACCTACCTACCATTATGTTCCGATCTGCCATGTTAGGCGTTAAATCAAGCCCCCTTAACCTTAGACGTTATTCTACCAAGCCTATTGTTGATTTAATGGAAGTGTTGGCAGGGTGGGATAAGAGTAAATACAAGTCATTAGAATGGTTTGGTAAACGCTTTGGACTAAAGTCATGTAAGAGTGGTGATGGGTCAGATATTTATGAATGGCACAAGAAGGGTGAAATGGACAAAATCCGAGAGCATTGCAGGGGTGACGTTGAAATGACAAAGGAGCTTTTCTATTTAATGGCAGAAGTTTATCTGACAAATATACTTTTATATTAGAAAGGAGGATAGATGCCTAAAAAACAAGAGCAAGAATTAACAGAAGAAACAAAAGAAAAAACAATTACAGAAGTATTGCATGATATTCAGAAAGCATTGAAAGTGCCAAAAGAACAAGAAAACAAATTTGGACATTATAATTATCGTTCCTGTGAGGACATATTAAATGCTGTTAAACCTCATCTGCCTGATGGATATGTGGTTACATTGACCGATAAGTTAGTGCAAGTTGGTGATAGATATTATGTTGAAGCTGAGGCTTGTTTGAGAAATGGGAAATCTCCTGGTGAGTTTAGCAAGGCATACGCAAGAGAACCAGAGAGCAAGAAAGGTATGGATTCTTCTCAAATAACAGGTTGTGCTTCAAGCTATGCTCGGAAATATGCTTTGTCTGGCTTGTTCGGGATAGGCTCAGAGAAAGATGCTGATTTTGGAGATAATTCAGATGCAGGTATGGACAAAGCAAAGAAATTAGTAGAGAAAGTGTTTAATGATGAAGATGTGCCAGATCAGCAACCTCCCCCTAAAAAGAAATCAGTTGGTAAGACTATCTCCGAACCTCAACGTAAAAGATTATTCGCTATTATGAAGGCTAATGATTGGACTCAAGAGCAAGTAAAAGAATTGATTTATGACCGTGGTAAATACGAAAGCACAAAAGATATTAAATGGCAAGATTACGAAGCTATTTGCAACATAATTGAAGGGAAAGAACCTGATGCGAAACCAGATCAAAACGAACATGGATTTTAACCAGAGGTATTAATTATGTGCAATTATGATGAAACAAAGGAAATTCCAGTTTACATTGATATATTAATAGCCATTTTTGTTGCCGGTGTTATATCTTTGACCGTGTTTGCCATAGCTGATAGGAACCTAAAGACAAAGCAAATCTCAGCCTGTAGCGAGGCCTATGATATTGCTAAAGAGAATAATAAACCTAAGAAACCGTGGGAGGGATGATGAAATTTATTATGAATGAAGATCCACAAGAAGATATTGTTAATGTTAGCCTTTCAATGGATAAGCTCTCAAACGCTTTAACAGAATGCCCTTGCCCTAATTGCAGGACTCCAAGGCAAGAGGATGGAGAGGATGAAGCCAAGGATATTGAGCAAGAATATAACCCTGTTGATGAGGCAAAAGAATGGGAGGTGACAGAATGAATCCAATTTGTCAAGATTGCCAAAGTGAAAACATAGAAGAATGGGAATATAAAGGAATTACCTATTACGTTTGCCATGATTGCGGAAATTCTAATAGACCAGTCAGCATGACAGATAAGGATATTCCCGCACACATGAGAAAGTTATTTTGGAAAGCATACAAAGAATTTAAGAAAAGGAATGAAGAAAAAGAAATTCAGGAAAAGAAGATGAGTGAATTAAGTAAAACTTCCGCACAATGCTTGTGTGATTCTATTGAACTAAATAGTGAATTTTTCGACGAGGACAATGAGGAATATGTTTTGTTAAAAGAAAACAATCCAAGCCTTTTAGTTGCATACGAGGCATTATTTACTTTAGCTTACGGCAAATTACCAAATATGCTTTAAAAAGGAAACCAAATGAACCTATCTAAAAACTTCACATTAGAATCAGCAATTAAAACGCTTAAACCGTTTGACAACCACCCTACCGAGGAAATAATAGAGAAGGGCTACAAGTTTGCTAATTATGTCCTACAACCTATCAGGGATGGTATAGGTGTAATGCAAGAGCTTTCTTTCTACAGGTCGCTGTGGGTGAATGTAGCGGCTGGTGGAGTTTGGAATTCGCAACATTTAACAATGGAAGCCTTGGATTTTTACCCCAAAGATATGAGCATTGCTGAAGTGTATCAATGGATCGCTAATTCTCAGACTATTATTAAATTTGGTCAGCTTATTCTTAAACCAACCTTTATTCATGTGTCAACTATGCGGATAGGCAAGAAGAACGGAGAGATGCTGATTCATAACAGGAATGGGGGTTATACCACTTACGAGGGAGGCCCGGTGAGGGTACTGGATTGATGAAAATTATTAGAGTCTTCCCACGGAGAACAAGAGCAACTCCTAATATAAATGGCGCAAATTCCAAAGATTATGGGCTAGACCAGCCGCAACATTTAATTTGCTAAAAAACTAACTTGAAACGAATAGACTCACATTGCCCGTACAAAGTAGATGCTCTAACCAAAAAAGAGTTGGAGCAAATCAAGGAACTCTGTAAAAAGGTGATCTGTAAAGATTTGAAGGATTGCAGGGTTAAAATGATTGAATGCAAGAAATGGAGGGAGGGAGTTTGAATGAAACAAACAATAATTGATGTAGCGAAGAAAGCTATACAGAATGCAATATCTACGGAATTGGTCGGATATGATAAACCTTTAAGCAGATTTGTTAATGCTGTTATGGTTGAGCATGAAACTGAATTTAAAAAATTAATCAATGAAGGTGTTTCAACAATACTGAAGGCAAAAGATTTTAAGATTGCCTTAAAGGTAGCATTACACGACAAGCTTGCCAGAATATTGATTGGGAAAATGGGTGGAGAACTTGAGAAAAAAGTGAATGAGCTAAAGCAGGATGCTACCACAAGAGCGAAGATAACCTTGGCAATAAATAAGGTAATGGATGATGTTTTAGCAGGGGAGCAATCGAATGGCTAAAGTAAAGCCTGCAATGAGATTTACCATCCTGGGTCAGCCAGTAAGCATGAAAAATAGCCGGCAATTTATAAGGCCAGGGCTAATTATTAAGTCCAAAAAAGCCCTACAATACGAAAAGGACTTTTTAGCCCAAATACCCCCTAAATTTAAGCTAAATATTGAATCTAAGGTCATGGTGAAGGTGATTGCATATTATGGCAGTAGGCGCCCAGATTTGGACTGTGAGCTTATTTGTGATTGCCTTCAGAAAGGTGGAGTGTTGAAGAATGACAGGCAGATTATGGAGAAGTACTTTATCAAGCGATTAGATAAGGATAATCCAAGGGCAGATATTGAAATCACTGAGAATTATGAAACTATCTCAAAATCATGAAAGAGTGACAAGAGCCATTAGGAGTAGGGGATCCGATCTTTTGCGACTTAGTAACATATCTCTAAGCCAGTACGAAACTAATTGGCTCTTGTCTAATAAGTGGCATCAAATGGAAAGGATAGTCTATTGAATAGATGTGTAACGTGCAATGAAATAACAACTCCTTACGATAAATCTCACCCAAGTCTTTGTTTTAATTGCAGGGAGAATAATATTAAAATTCATTTCCATGTTGATGACGGGCACACTCCAGATTGCTCAATGGGCATGGTTGTGGAGCATAAATCATGCTGTTGCGGAAGGAATCAGGGGAGTTAATGGATTATATTGCAGGAATATTCGAAATAGGGGCTTTATATATCATAGGAAATAAAAATAGATATGGTTTTATTTTTATGATTTGTGTATCTTTTTTGTGGATAGGTTACGTTTTTTATAATGCCCATTCTTATGGATTATTAATCCCATGTATTCCAGCTATATTTATTAATATAAGAAATTTTAGAAAATGGAAGTAAATGGCTAAAACTACTAAAAAACATTTTAGATATTTCAAGAAATGCTGTAAATATTGGGTTGATTTGTTTGGCCTTAAAGATTTTGATATAGATTATTCCCATGTAGGTGATCCTGACTCATTAGCTACAACAAATTGGGGAATGCCTGGGAGGTCAACAACTATAAGCCTTTCAAAGAATTGGAGTGTGGATATAACGGATGAGCTTATTAATACGACAGCCTTCCATGAGGTTATGGAGGTTATGCTTGTGCCGTTAAGATACTTATGCGAAATGAGAAATATCACTGTTACCCAAATTGATTCTGAGATTCATACTGTAATCTGTAGAATGGAGAATACTGTTTATGCGAGGTTAAAAGATGACGGATGAACAGATAGATAAATTGGTTGAGATTGAAATGAAGGCAAGGGGATGGGCTGACAGAAGGCGTAGCCATGAAATTAAGAATAAATTTTTAGGATTATGTTATCAATGTTCTAAGCCGTTGGCAAAAAATAGTGTTTCAAGATGTGAAAAATGTTTAAAAAAACACAAAAAAAATATGGCTCTAAGGAGGAAGCAAAGCGGAAAAAATAATACTTGCGTTACTTGTAACAATAAGATAGCACCACATAGCGTTTCGAGATGTTTTAAATGTTTACAAGATGTGTCAAACAGAATTGCTTTTTTAGGAGGGGTTTCTAATGCAGTTAATAAATTGTACAGTTCCAAAAGAACATGAGATTTATTTATTATCTGACATCCATGTAGGTGTAGTTCAATTCCATAAGGCAGCTTTTAAGAAGGTTATAGATGAGATTAAAGACAACCCCAAAGCCAAGGTTGTATTCTTGGGGGATTTAGCGGAGGGCAGACCGTCTAATCATAAGTTCTTCAGCTATAAAACAGCCGATCCTGACTTAGTTCTTCCTGTGCAACAGTATCAATGGTTTGAGGAAACTATAACTCCTATCAAAGATAAAGTAATAACCCTTATGGATGGCAACCATGATTTCCCTTTGGCTGAGACTTATGGAGAGCAAATACAACCTATGTGCGATAGGTTAGGTATTACGTTTGGCACATTTTCCTGTGTAATTACATTTAAGCATGACAAGAAGCAATTATACAAGATATTCTGCCATCACGGGAGTGGCACTATACGATCTGGAGCAAGAGAAACTTATCGAAGGCCATTCAATATGCTTATGTCTATGTATAACAAATTAGAGCCTTTAATGTCTGATTGCTTGGGGAAATTTATGGCTCATTGTCATTTACTTCAGTTTCTCCCTCCAGGTTTAATGCAGATGGGAGTTGGAGAACTTCATCTACTAAATGACGGCACTAAGATAGAGCAAAACTATATAAAGAAACACGCCAGATCAAGAATAATTCATCCTTATGATGTCTGGTACGGTTGCACAGGAAGTTTTCAGAAACAATTTGTACTGGGAGTTAGTACTTACGGTGAGCGTAAAATGTATAGACCATTAGAAATGGGGTATTTAAAGATAATCTCCACACCTGAAGGAGATGATATAAAATCTATTAGAAAAGTGATTGTTTAACCCTTGACATTAACCAACATATTTGATAAGGTGAGAGTATGCGAACATCACAATATGATTTAAAAAATTTAAGGAGTGTCCAAAGATACCTATGGCTGGTAACACCATAGGAGGCTGTGATGGCCTGCAAAAAGTCTTTGGGCACTTCTTTTTTTTTGGAGTTATTTATGAAAGAAATAATAGAATTGGAAGAGTTAAAAGCCCTAATGAAACAACCATCGTCCATTGAAAGAGGTAAAAAAATAGCACAGCTTTCAAATTGGCTGGAATTAAACAATGATGATGCTTGGCATTTTGGTTTAGGAAAATCATTAAAATCAAAGAAAAAATAATGAATGAAAAGCTATTTCTTACTTTCAAGACAAATTTTTGAGTCGGCTATTTGGCAAGATGATCCACACATATTAAAATTGTTTATTTATTTAATTGGACAATCCAGATATGACAAAAAGCCAAAGGTATATCCTAACTGTAAAATTGAGCGTGGAGAATTAGTTACAAGCCTTCAAGAAATATCAGAAAACAACCATTATTTGAAGCATGGGAAAATCCAGAAATGGTCAAGGCAAAAGGTCGCCAGGATGTTGGAGGTACTAACCAAACAGGGGTATATTTTGTTACTTTCGGACACCTATGGAACGCATATAAAGCTATGTAATTATGAGCAGTATCAAGATAAAAATACCTATAAAAGGGAGGTTTCGGACAGCAGTGGAACGAGTGTGGAACGCAACTGGAACGAGTGTGGAACGCAACTGGACACAACTAAACAAGATAATACAGTTAAACAAGGTAATAAAGAAAGAGCGAAACGGAAAATGCCCATTTCGCAATCTCAGTATGATTCCTTTTTAATGGATTCTGTTTTTCTAAAAGAGCAATCTGATAAACTAAAAAAAACGGAGTCTGAGGTAAAAGAAAAAATAGAGCTAATTAAAGATTCTTGCTTGTCTAAGAATAAAAAATATTATGATTTACCAGCAACATTAAGGAACTGGTTTAAAAATGATTTTGGTAAAGGGGATAAATGGTTATGATCTCATCACAATTCATCAGAGACAAACTGAAAGATTACAGCAACCTAACAGGCTATAACGTACGCTCTGGTATGCCTGATGCCTTGGCTTATAAACTAAGTAAGGCAGATTACAAGGAATATCAGATAAGCAAAGCCATTGATAGATTGATAGATAACGGGGAACGGGTTGGATATTCTGAGATTGTTAGGAACATACCGCGCCAAAAGGAAGATGATTGGATGCCAGAATGTACCTGGGCTCAGTTTGAGAAGAACCGGGACAAGACAAAGAATAAGTGTGTAAACGATTATAATTGTGGCTCTTGCCCTATTGATGTTGGTTGTTCTATTTTAGGTGATGTAGTCCCCGGAGTGGTGCAGAGCTTAATATCGAAGGAAATAACTAAGGATCAGGCAAAGGAGATTCTTTCTAAATTCAAAGGTCTTGAGTGGTTTAAGGAAAGGAGTGAACCATGATTTGTTGGGCGATTTATATTAAAAATAAAATGTTGATTCATACTATCAAGAAAACTAAAAGACAATGTGTTAATTTTTATTTAATGGGTAGGAGCGTTGGTTTGTATGATTGGGAAACCTGTCGCAAGGTGGTCGTTAAGAAATGGGAGAAGGATTAGCCCCTAAAATCCACACAGGCGAACAGAATGGGGTCAAATTTGAAAGGAGGAAATAATGCAAGCAATAGAAAGAGAAACGGTAATTACATTCAATGATGATGAAAGCAAAGCTACAGTTTATAGTTGTCAGCGCCCTATTTGGACTAAAATGGAGAAATTAGGCGTTGAACCAACCAAAACTTTCAGGCAAGGAGGGCTTCCAATAGCATACCAATACGAAGTCCCTAAGAGATGGATTAAGATAAGCAAAACGAGAGTGGTTTCTGAAGAACACAGAGAAAAGGCCCGAATCAACATGACCAAGCTCAGAAAATCGCAATTAAGCCAAAAATCCCTGTGATTATCTCCCAAGCTTAAATATCTAATGGATTATTAAGGGCAGAGTAAGGGTTAAACTGATTTAAGGGGGTGTTTTGATGGAAATTGCCATGCACAAAAGTTTTGTAAAGGCTGAGAAGGAATATCTTGAACGGTCTAAAAAGAGGAGGAGATAATGAATCATGTAAGATTTATGAAGCGAAGAAAAAAAGGGAAGTACCTTTATAAATGTCTTAATCCAGCCCACGGGGAAGAAGGTTATTCATGGCGTTCCAATCTCCCTACCGAAACTCCCCCCAGACAATGTTCATCTTGTCATAATACCCATTGGGGTGATGCGCCGTATTGGACTGAGAAAGCAATGGCAGATAGAAATGTTCAATTTCTGAAAAACAGGTCAAAGAATAAGAGAGCGCAAGGGAAGAATAGCAAAAAAAACGGCATGGAAATGATTTTTGAAGGAGAATCTGCGAAGTTTAAGGCAGATAGAACAACAAAAATAAGGGAGTGTTTGCGCTGTGAGAAGCCATTTACATCTGAGGGGATACATAATAGGGTATGCGATCCTTGCGCTAGGATCAACAGTGGAAGTTCAGGAATAACGGAACACGCTATGATCTGAGGCCAGAGGCTTATTCCCCTGGCCCTTTTCTTTTTATCGAGTGAAACACCAGGCAATAAACAAGATTATAGCCCCAATAAGGGCAAAGGCTTGGATTATGATTTCAAAGGTTCTGTTGCTCATTTCTTTGCTCCTATTTTAAGGCCATATTTTAATATTTTTATTTGCATTGCACTCCTTGCACTCCATGCTGCACTCTCTGCACTCTCTGCACTCTCTGCACTCTCTGCTGCACTCCATGCTGCACTCTCTGCTGCACTCTCTGCTGCACTCTCTGCACTTCTTGCTGCACTCTCTGATGCACTCTCTGCACTCTCTGCTGCACTCCATGCTGCACTCTCTGCTGCACTCTCTGCACTTCTTGCTGCACTCTCTGATGCACTCTCTGCACTCTCTGCTGCACTCCATGCTGCACTCTCTGCTGCACTCTCTGCACTTCTTGCTGCACTCTCTGATGCACTCTCTGCACTCCATGCTGCACTCCTTGCTGTGTTTTTATTCGCAAGGGTAGGGTTATTTAAATATTTGGTAGCTGCTTGGATTGCTTGTCGTGGCCTTTTATCTTTTGGGTATTTAGTCTCAAAGTTTTTTAATACTAACTTGGCTGCATAGATAGCATACATTATTCTTTCTTTTTTAGTCATAGCTCTTGCTATTGTCCAATTAGCCCATTCAAGGTATTCCGTGTTTTTGCTTTTAATGGCCAGCTTAATAAGAGTTATTGTATCCTTTTGTTTTAACTTTACGAACTTATCAACACCCTCTTGGCAAGGGTCATGTTTCTCTAACCATTTCTTAGTTATTATCTGTTTCATTTCACACCCCCATTTGGCAATACAATATTCTTGGTAACATCTTTAATAAACTCAGTTATTACCTGGCTCATATTCTTACAGCGATATGCACAATGTACCTTGAATTTCTTTTTAAGTTCCGGGTCAACGTGCCTAATTAATATCTGATGCTCTTGTTCCATTTTATTTCACCCCCAAATCTTTTTTATTTTTCTCGCCTATTATCTTGCACTTAGAAACCCTAAATTTTCCATCTGAACCAATAGGAATAGCTACAATATCTTTTTTCGTAAATTCAGCTATAAGAATTTTATATCCTTCAATTATATGGCCCTTCATTATTTTTATTTACAAGTTTATATGCTCTGATTTTACCAACTTGGTCTTGCAGTATATACAATGGAGTAGTTCTAAATTTCGATATATTTTTAGCCGAAC
>Ga0255048_10000226_pt1 | contig 42224 bp, 55 predicted proteins | sample JV7_2_2_MG_FD_183619 | JGI IMG/M metagenome (GOLD analysis project Ga0255048, IMG submission 183619) | Seawater microbial communities from Jervis Inlet, British Columbia, Canada - JV7_2_2 | ecosystem: Environmental > Aquatic > Marine > Inlet | place: Canada: British Columbia | collected 2016-10-06 | reverse complement strand
GACCCCGTGACCTCTTGCTCCGCTTGCCCTGCTCGGACTTGCGGAGCTTGAAGTAGAAGGCGCGTCGAGCAGCGTTGCACTCGACGTCCGAGAACCGTTCAGCCTTGGGGGGCTCACCGAGCGTCGTTCGCCAGCCTTCAGCGCGCCACTCCGCGCACTTCGCCGGCCCGACTCCCTTGAGGCGGACCTTGTGGACGGGACACTCATGGCGGGAGGCGCGATCGTGAGGCTTCGTCCAGATCCAGATGCGGCGGCACTTCCCGCACCAAGCCCTCACCGTCGTGTCCTTGGGAGGCCCCGCCATCGGAAGCGGGTTCTTCGGGGGACACGGCGGGGTGAAGCTCACGGCTTGGACGCCTCCAGCTTCGCTTTGAGGGTCTCGAGGATCTCGCGCCCGGACGGGACGCCGTGGGCATCCATCTCTGCGTGGATGCGGTCGATCTCCAGCCTCGCTTCGGGGTCGCCCGCGAACGACTTGATCGCCGTGAAGAGGACGTGCTCGCGCCACTCCGGGGTATCGAACTGCGGTCTCACCGCCATCGTCGCCTTGCCTTGTCGCCGGGCTGGTCCGGCCCCTTGGCCTCATCCTCGGGCTCCAGCCGCCACTTCTTGCGGCCGACCGCCACGACAGGATCGCCGACCAGCTCGCCAGCGTCGAGCTTTGCTGCCGCCGCCGCGATCGACTGGACGTCGGGTGCCGGCACCTCGTAGCGTCCGGTGAGGGGGCGGGGCTTCTGGGCCGCGAACCCGTTGGTGCAGTCCTCGAGCGCGCCTTCCGCGCCTCGCTTCTGGCGGACGGCGGGGTTCCGGCCATCGGCCGGCTTCCACTCGCCGCAGTAGTCGCAGTGGTCGAGCCCCGCATCGTAGAGGCGGAGCATCTGCTTGAGCGCGACGGGGGGGAGGCGGATCTGCGTCATTCCACCTCCCTCATCAGCGCGTCGTACTCGTACTGGAGCGCGGGGAGCCGGTGGGAGTAGACGTCGAGATCCCTGAGCTCGGCGCGGATCGCCTCCAGCCGTTCGTACCTCTGCTCCGTGATGCGCTCCGGGGCCATCGGGCCGGACTCCTGGCGCGCGGGCCAGACCGTGGGCGGCGGGTAGGCGGCTTCCACCTCTTCCGGGGTGGGGCCGAGGAACTGGCCCGTCTCGGGGTCGATCCGCAGGGGGAAGGGCCGGGGCGGCGGAGTCAGTTGGAGGCGGCACCAGTCGAGGTCGTCCTGCGCCTTGGTCAGCACGCGCCAGATCCGCTCGTCGCTGATGCTCTCGTGGGTCATGTTGCTCCCGTCGACACGACGGGTTACGATGAGCCCGTCAACAGCAGTGGCGACACGGTACCGCCTCTCGCCGGCTCCCGCTAGCGAGGGGCGGTTTCCGTTTCAGGCTCCGGGTTCCCGCACGAGGTGGCATTCCAGTCGGTGTCGACCAGGCCGTCGCCGTCCGTGTCCTCCCCCGCGTACTCGCAGACCGTCCCGCCCTCGTCTCCCCAGCAGCACCAGAGCTGCGAGGGCTCCGCGAGCAGGATCGGGGCCAGGATCCAGAGCCACCTCATCAGCGCCCGAACTTCGACTTCTTCTTCGTCACGCGCGGCGCGGGCGGTTGGTGGGTCGGCGGCTCTGCCCGCTTCGCAAGCGCGAGCTTCGTCTTGGCGATGATCCGCTCCTTCGTGCGGTAGTGGATCCCTGAGTTGGCGAGAACGCCCTCGAGCACTTCGAGAAATTCGTCCATGATGGTTCCTCCCGGCCAGGATGGTACGCTGCATCCATGCGACTCGCCCTCCTCGTGGTCCCGCTGGCGCTCCTCGGCGCCGCCATCTTCCCGCCCCAGGTCGGCGGAGACTTCCGCTTCGCCGTGCAGCAGCCCTGCCCGGTCCTCGATGCCGGCGGAGTCCCCGAGGTGCCGCCCGGCCTCTCGGTGGGGATCGAGCCACAGGCTGGCGGGGTGGCGATCCTCTGCATCCCGACCCCAACCTGCGGCCCGGAGACCCGCCACGAGGGTGTGGTGAAGCTGACCGGGAACGCGAAGCGGCAAGCGTACATCGGCCGCGCCTTCACCGAGCTGACCTGCCAGGGGGCAGCCTCCGAGCCGAGTCTCGAGACGGCCTACACCTACCCGGGCATGAAGCCGAAGAAGGCCATCCTCACCGACTGATCCGCCGGATCGCCTCGTCGGCCCACGGCGCGGCGGCCTGGATGGCGCAGCGGATCCGAGCGCGCAGCACCGCGCGGTCCTCTAGCGGGACGGGCGCACACTGAGCTTGCGGGTGTCCGGCTGCACGACTGGCGGCCGGAACCCCCACGCTTTCAGCGCCGCCGCCACCAGCGGCTCCAGCTCGTCCATCAGCGCATGGCACGAAGGGCAGAAGTATGATGCCCCCAGGTCGATCCACTCCGGGGTGTAGAGGGACACGTCTACTTCCGCGATGCTGTGACACTGGAAGCACGCCCACGTTCTAGTCACCGGCGAGGTAGGTCATCTCCACCGTCATCCACAGCGGGGCCTGGACCCCCATGTCGACGATCGTGAAGGCGAGGATGTACTCGGTGAAGGGGTCACGCGGCAGCCCGAGCAGCTCCCATATCGGCTTGTGAGCATTCTCCGGCCCGTGGAGCGGCGCAAACGTCAGCGGGTTGATGGTGTCGCCCCGGTAGGAGATCTCGAATACGCGCTTGGCGACGAACGAGTGCGAGTCGTTCATGAAGAGAGCACTGTTCACGTCCGAGCCGTTCATCGCGTAGAGGCCGAGGTCGCTCAACGAGATCTCGGTAACGCCAGGAGGATCGCTGTGCGGGATCGCGTCGCAGGAGACGAGGATCTGGTCGATCACCCAGTCGGACTGGACGATGAACAGGTCGACCCGGTCCCCGATCGCTTCGATCGCACCCCAGTCGAGCTCGAGCACGGCAGAGATCCGGCGGAGGCGCCCGCCTCCCCACGTCACCCGGTTGAGGGGCTTCGAGGAGGAGGCGAACTGCTCCATCCAGTCTGACCTGACGACCTTCACGCCGTAGTCCACTCCCTGCGCCGCATCGCGCGCCGCTTGAGCTTAGTGCGCTGCGAGCGTGGCAGCCCGTACCAGTAGGACCGCCACGCATGTCGACGCACACGCCCGCGCCGGGCGAAGCTCGAGTCGCTGTGGTTCGGCTCGACATACTCGCCTTCCAGCCAGCGAGCTTCCTTCCGGCGCGGGCGCTTCCTCACAGCTTCTGCTCGTCGATCTTGTGGTCCCCGCACCAGTCCGACGTGAAGACCGCCGGCCAGCCCGCCATCCCCGGCGCGCGTCGCCTGCACCTCCCGATCGAGGGCGATATGTCGCCGCGCTCGGTCAGCTTGAGGACGAAGAACATGCAGGTCACGCACTTCATCGTCATGCCGCGATGCCGCCAGTTGTCCTCGCTAGTCGTGAGGGGAGTCGGGACCGGCTCTGCGTAGCTTCCGGCCCCCATCAGAGCAGCGCCATCTGGCCGTTGTCCCACCGGATCGTGTGGGCCGCGAACTTCTCTTCCGGCAGGTTGAGCTTCGCCTTCACCTGGACCTCGTTGCGGCGGGCCTTCGTATCGCTCCCCGGATCGTCCACCATCTCGATGGTGACGACCAGCTTGCAGACCGTCTTCTCCTCCGGGTCCGCATCCTTCATGGCCTGCGCCATCGTGGCCACGTTGCGCTCGATCAGGCCGGCTGCGTCTTCGACCAGAACCTTCCGTGATACCTCGTCCATTAGGATCCCCCTGCTTCCAGCGCGGTGAGTCGCGCGTGGACTGCTTCGAGTGCCTCCTGCTGGGCCTCGACCGTAGCGAGTAGCGACCGGACCACCTTCCGGTTCGCGTTCACACCCTCGATGATCTTCTGCTCGCGGAACGTCTCGATCATCCTCGGATGGAGCTTCGCGTTGCGCTCTATCTTCTTCGCCTGACCGGGCGGGACGACGGGCTTCGCCATCAGTAGAGCCCCGAGTCGGTGAGGAAGGTGTGGAGGCACGAACTCGATCCGCTGTGGTGGTGCGACCCGTCGCAGATCGTGCAGCGCTTCCACGCTCGCTCCGTCCTCGTGACGTAGCGGACCTCCTTGATCGCGTGCCTCTCCGCGTGCGCTGCGCGCCGCAGGGCAGTCTCTTCCACCTCGCTACTGCGTGCCGGGCTCCCGGCTCTGGCAAGGATCTGCCGAGTGCGCTCGCGCGAGAGGCCAAACTCGTTCCCGACCTCCTCGAGCGTCATCCCGCAGAACTCGCGCAGATACGTCATCGCGTAGTCGCGCCGATCCGGGGGACGCCGCCGGCTCACGTCCGGTCCTTGAAGAAGTCGCGCTCGAGCGGCGTGGCGACAGGCATCCCCCGGGCCTCCCGCTCTTCGACCTGTTGAGGGGGAACGTCGGGCAAGTCAACGTCCCCGATCGTAGAGCGTCCTGGCCCAGGGGATGTGCAGCGGCATGGCGATCTCCGAATGACGAGAGCCGTCCTTCGGATCGCGTTGCCGCAGCAGCATGTCTCCAACGGCTTGCCCTCCGTGAGACGTCGCGCCCTCACCGCGCGACTGGGGTAGGGTATCACCGATGCCCGGACCCCTCAAGAACACGCTGTGGGAGATGTACGCCCAGGCCCGCGCGGTTGACTGCTTGGATCAGGCGGAGGCGTACCGCGCCACAGGGCGTAAGGGAGATCCCGTAGATCAGGGCTACCGGCTCTCCAGACGCCCCGAGGTCCAGTCGCGGATCGCAGAGCTTCAGGCCGAGATGCTCGAAGCCCGCATGAAGAAGGCCCTCTACACCCGAGAGGATGTGATCGAGGGACTGCTGACGAACATCCGAGAGGCCCGTACCTGCAAGAAGTTCACCGCGCAGGGGCAGCCCGTCACGGATCCGCTGACCGGGCTGCAAGCAACGCTCCTCGACGCGAAGGCAGTCAACCAGGGGTGGCATCTGCTGGGCCTGGAACTAGGCATGTTCCCCAAGCAGGCAAACCTCACCCACACGAAGGCCGAGCCATTGGAGGGGTTGACGATCCCCGAGATGCTAGGCCACATCCAACGAGCTCTGCTGGAGGCCAGTGATGGCGCGATCTCCCTCGACACCGACGACCTCCTCACCCTTATCGAAGGAGGAGAAGGTCCGGCACGCAGCCCGGCAGCTCATGCGGATCACGGAGCGGAAGATCGCGCTCTACCGGCCCTACCCGAAGCAGCTCCGGTTCCACCAGCAGGGGAAGGAGAAGCACGAGAGAGCCTTCCTGGCGGGGAACCAGCTGGGGAAGACGACCTGTGGAGCGGCGGAGATGACCTATCACCTGACGGGGATGTACCCGAGCTGGTGGAAGGGGCTCCGGTTCGAGACGGCGATCAAGGCATGGGCGTCGGGGCCGACGAACCGGAAGACGCGGGATGTGGTGCAGACGAAGCTCGTCGGGAAGCGGGGCCGATACGGGACTGGGCTGATCCCCAAGTCCTCGATCGCCACGGAGCCGTCGATGAGCCGAGGGCTATCCGGCCTGATCGACACGCTCGAGGTGAAGCACGCGAGCGGGGGGATCTCTAGCCTCGCCTTCATGTCCTACGACATGGACGTCGACGCCTGGGCGTCCGACACCCTGCACCTGATCTGGTTCGACGAAGAGCCCCCGCAGCCACTCTACGACGAGGGCCTCGCGCGCCTCACCGCGACCGGCGGCTCCACCTACATCACCGTCACCCCGCTGCTGGGGATGACGGACGTGATGCTCCGCTTCTACCCTCGCCCCGTGAACCCCGACCGGGGCATCACGATGATGGGCATTCGGGACGCCGGCCACATCAAGCCCGAGCACGTCGAGCGGATCCTGGCCCGCTACCCGGACTACGAGCGCACCGCGCGCGCCGAGGGCATCCCGATCCTGGGGTCGGGGCTCGTGTTCCGCACCCCCGAGGACGCCGTCAAGATCCCGTCGTTCGAGATCCCCGGCCACTTCGCCCGCATCATCGGGCTCGACATCGGCGGCGGCGACCACCCCACCGCGTGGGTCGATCTGGCGTGGGACCGTGATGCGGACGTCGTCTACGTCACGGCGTGCTACCGGGTCCGCGATCCCCGGATCCCCCTCCATGCCTCCGCGATCCGGCGGCGCGGCGCGATCCCGGTCGCGTGGCCCCACGACGCGGCCGCGAAGTCGCACGGCGACGGACGCACCTACGCGCAGATGTACCGGGACGAGGGGTGCAACATGCTCCCCACCCACGCCCAGCACGCGGACGGCTCCAACCACCTCGAGCCGGGGATCGCTATGATGCACGAGCGGCTCGCCGGGGGGCGGCTCCGCGTCTTCGAGCACCTGGTCGAGTGGTTCGAGGAGTACCGGATGTACCACCGCAAGGAGGGGCAGATCGTCAAGCTGGTCGACGACCTCATGTGCGCGACCCGGTACGGGCTGATGATGCTCCCGCGTGCGGGCTCGGCAAAGCCCGCCAACATCCGGTTTCCTGCTACGGTGGGGATGGACTACGATCCCACCAACCCGGGGCAGCCCGACGGGATGGAGGAACGCTTGTGAGACGCGAGCACGACTACGAGCGCGAGCACGGTCCCCACCTCCATTGCGAGATCCTCGCCGCCCTATCGGGGATCGGCGCAGCCCTCGGCGTCGGAACGGCCGGGACCGTAACGGCCGCTGGGGTGGTCGCGGGCGGCCTCGCGGTCGGCACCGTGGCGGGCTCCCTGGCTTCTACCGGCCTCTCGATCTCCCAAGCGGTCAACCGGCCCGAGATCCCGCAGGCCCCCACGGTCCTCGACGGCGGAGCCAAGGCGCGGCAGCGCGGCGCGCAGCGGCGCTTCGCCGGAGCCCGCACCCGCAACGTCGTAGCCCCTCGCCCCACCCTGGGCGCGAGCGCGGGCACCACCGCAGCCCCCACCACGCTCGGGGCGAGTGACCTGCCGAGTATTCCGTGAGCCTGTTCGAGGATCCCAACGGCATCATCGCCTGGTTCGATCGAATGCGGTCCAACCGCCACAACACCGAGAACACCTGGCAGGAGATCTCGGACCACTGCCTGGGGATGCGGGACTTCACCACCGAGCGGTCCCCTGGCCGGATCCGCAACGAGTACATCTACGACACCACGTCGATGTTCTCCCACCAGCTCCTCGCGGGCGCGCTCCACGGGATGCTGACGAACCCCGCCACCGACTGGTTCGACATGGAGACCGACGACCCCCGGATCCTCATGGACCCGGACGCGAAGTTCTGGATCGCCGACGCCAAGCGGAAGATGCTCACGATCTTCCAGAGCCAGTCGAGCAACTTCGTCACGCAGGCCGCCGAGTCCTACCTCGACATCAGCGGCTTCGGGATGGCGGGCTTCAGCGCGATGCCCGCGATGCGTGGCAACTCGGGGATCAGCCGGGGGGTGAAGTTCGCCACCCACCCGCTCCGCGAGCTCTACGTCGACGTGAACGACGAGCGCGAGGTCAACACGATCTTCCGCGAGATCCCGTTGACTGCGCGCCAGTGGGCGATGCGCTTCCCGAAGGACAACGACAAGGACGTGTCGAAGGCGCTCGAAGGCGGCAACTCCGAGTCGACCTTCCGCGCAGTCCACTGCATCGCGCCGAGCGATGACGCCTTCGCTGGCAAGTCACCCTTCTCGATGCCGTGGACCTCCACCATCGTCGCCAAGGACAACCCCCGCATCCTCGACACGGGCGGGTTCCGCGAGCTACCGATCCTCACCCCCCGATGGACGGTGGAGCCGGGAGAGATCTACGGTCGGGGGCCGGCCTGGCTCGCTCTGGCAGAGCAGAAGATGCTCAACCAGATGGCCCGAACCATCCTGACGGCAGCACAGAAGGCTGCGGATCCGCCCCTCCTCGTCACGAACGAGGCAGTGCTGAGCGGCATCAGGACACGCCCGGGTGGCGTCAACATAGTCCAGCAGCTCTTTGGTCAGGCTGGGGCAGGGGAGCCCATTCGCCCACTCGCCAACAACGCCAACCACCAGCTCTCCGTAGAGATGCTCCGGCAGCGTCAGCAGCAGGTCCAGAATGCCTACCACTCCCATGTGCTTCAGCTCTTCCAAGACCCGAGGATGACGGCTACCCAGGTGCTCGAGCTGTCGAACCAAGCCCAGCGGCTGATGGCTCCCATGCTGGGCCGCGTTCAGCGAGAATTTCTGGAACCCGTCATCAACCGGACCTTCAACATCCTGTTCCGCCAAGGCGTGTTCCTCCCCGTCCCCACTGTACTGAAGGGCGTCCAGCTCAACATCACCTACGTCTCCCCCGTGTCGCGCGCACAGCGTGCCGCCGAGGCGCAAGCCATCGTCCAGACCTGGCAGGAAGTCGCCATGATCGCGCAGGCCAAGCAGGATCCCGCCGTGTTCGACAACTTCGACGCGGACGAGAGCGCCCGGTTCATCCACGCCGCGCGAGGCGCACCGAGTCAGACGCTCGCGGACGCCGACTCGATGGCGCAGATGCGCGAGGGCCGCGCCCAGCAGGCGCAGGAGGCCGGGGCGCTCGAGCAGCTCGGCGCCGGGGCCGACATCGTGAACAAGCTCGCGCAGGCGCAGGCCACCGAGGCGGCCGTTGCCGCTTGAGCCCGCGCTAGGCGATCTCGAGGCCCTCAAGGCCGCGTACCAGCAGATCCCGCCCCTCGTCCTCGCCGATCTCGCCCTGTTCATCAACCCGCACGAGCTCTCATTCGTCACCGACGATCCTTCCGGTAGGCTCTCGGCGTACAACGAGGGCCTGCGGGCTGTCTGGATCCACGTAACCAAGCGGCGAGAGCAGCTCCCCGAGCTGATCGCCACACTCAGGGGGAATGAAGATGAGCGCACCGAACCCGCCGACCGAGACACACCTGGGGACGGCACCGCCGAGCGATCCGTCGCAGACGCCGCCGAGCCCCCCGAGTACGACCCCTTCTCCTACACCGCCGACCCCGACTGAGCCGCCCGCTCCGGCCGGGCACTTCGCCGATGCGTTCGAGAGCAACGACCTTCGCGCGAACCCGGCGGTCCGCAAGTTCGACAGCCCGCAAGCGTTGGCTGCGAGCTACGTGGAGCTGGAGCGGAAGATCGGGCAGAAGGGGATGGTCGTTCCTGGCGAGACGGCAACTCCTGCCGAGGTCCGCGCGGCGATGAAGCAGCTCGGCTGCCCCGACGAGCCCGACCACTACCCCACCAACATCGAGCTGCCGCAAGGCGTCAAGATCGACGACAAGCTCCTTGCCACCATGAAGCAGCGCGCATGGGACTCCGGGCTCTCCACGACCCAGTGGACCCAGCAGTTCGAGACGTTCGCCGGGGCGCAGATCGCGCAGCACCAGGCGCAGGCAGAGGCGTGGAACACCCATCTCGCCGCCACCACGGAGAAGCTGAAGGCGGAGTACGGCCCGGCCTACGAGGGGAAGGTGGAGGCGGCCGCCGCCGCAGCCAACGCGATCTTCGGCGAGGAGGCTGCCGGGATCCGGGGCCTCCCGCTCCCCAACGGCACGGTGATGGGCAACCACCCCCTCTTCGTGAAGGCGCTCGCGGAGCTGGGCGAGAAGCTCTCCGAGCACGACCTGATACCGGGCATCCCGACCCGAACCACCATGACGGCCGAGGAGGCGAAGCGCGAGCTCGACGCCCTCAACGCCGACAAGGAGCACATGGACGCCTACATGGACGGCAACCACCCCGGCCACAAGGTGGCCCTCCAGAAGCGCGACACCCTCTACCGCTACATCCACCCCGGCGAGCAGACCGGGGCGACTGGGAGTGCAGCCGGGAACATGGTGGGGTAGCTTTTCCCCATCGCGCCGGATCTGGAGGCCGAGGGGCAACCGCATAGCGGTCCCGAGGAAAAGCCGGATCAGGGTCCAGAGCTCCTGGGCAACCCACGACGCAAGTGAAAAACCACTTGTAACTCGGAGGGTTGCTCAATGAGCTTCCAAGTAACCGAAGCCTTCGTAAACCAGTTCAAGGACGGGATCACCGTCCGGGCTGCTCAGAAGGAAAGTCGGGTCCGGTCGTTCTTCACGATCGACTCCGGCATCACGGGCACCAGCGTGTCGAGAGACTACGTTGGATCCCGCAGGCCCGCGCAGCGCACCAGTCGGCATGGCGACACGGTGCTGCGCGACACCCCGCACGACCGGCGCTGGGTCGACATCAAGGTCTACGACGACGCAGACATGATCGACGACCCGGACAAGGTGCGGACCCTGACCGACCCGTCCAACTCGTACTCGAAGGCGATGAGCGAGGGCTTCGGCCGCCTCATCGACGAGATCGCGCTGGCCGGAGCGATCGGGACCACCCGGACGGGCCAGGACGGCTCGACCACGAGCACCGGCCCGACCGCCACGATCACGGAAGGCGGCTCGGTCGGCATGAGCTTGGGCAAGATGACCCAGGTCAAGCGGACCTTCGATGCGGCTGAAATGATGCCGGACCGCTGCTGGGCCATCACGGCCATTCAGATCGAGGACATGCTCGGTCTGACCGAGGTCACGAACGTGGACTACAACACGGTGCGTGCCCTCGCGGACGGGGCCATCAACACGTTCATGGGGTACAAGTGGATCCGGGTCGAAGACCCGATCGTTGGCACCAACCCCGCAGACGCGACCCAGCGTCGGACGATCGCGTGGACCCAGGACGCCGTCTGGATCGCCTTCGGATCGGACGTGAAGGCGTCGATCGACCGCCGGCCCGACAAGAACAACAGCACCCAGATCTTCTACTCGATGGACATGGGCGCGGCCCGCCTCGAGGATCGCGGAGTGATCTGGGTGGACTGCGACGAGAGCTGATACGCTGACCGAAACGGAGTAGGTGCCGGGGGGGGCGGGTGTCGCCCTCCTCGGTGCGGTCCTCCAACACGATAGAGAGAACACGTCATGGCCCGCGACTCCAAGAGCACACTGCTCACGAACCTCGACCGAGCGGAAGCACCGCATCTCGCCAACGTCAACCTGGGACACGGGCGGGTCCGTCGGAAGGCGGTCAGCCACACGATCCCGCTCGCGGGTACGCCGGCCATCGGCGACCGCCACGCGCTGATGCGCTTCAACTCGGGCGACCACATCGTCCACATCAACGTCAGTGCGCCGGCCGACGCGGCAGCCGTCATCACCGCCGATCTCGGCCTCTACCTTGCCAATGGCGGGGCAGAGCTCGACGACGACTGCTTCGCCAGCGCGATGGTGCTCAACACGACCATCAACGCACTGACCAACCTGAACCAGAAGTACGAGTCCGGCATCACGATCTGGTCGAATGCCCATCAGCCGCTCTGGGAGGCGTACTCGGCAACCGGACCGGGCGCGACCCTGACCGCTGACCCGTTCGTCCAGTACGACCTCGAGTTCACCGAGACGGCGGCCCTCACCACGGCGGACTGCAACGTGTTCGTCGAGGTGCTGTACGTCGCGGGCGACTGATCGCAGCCGCTCTCTGACCACGGGGGCGGCTCCACTCGGGGCCGCCCCTTCTTGCAGGAGGCATCCCATGTCTGACACCTACGCGAACTGCCAAGCGGAGATCACGCGCGTCATCGGACTCGCCAACAAGGGCCTCAACGCGCGCCTGGTCGAGATCGACGCGGCAGGAGACGACTACGACATCGAGGTGCAGGACTCCCGCATCACATCCCAGCGCGACGCCGCGCTCCCCTACCCGTCCATCAACCAAGCGGAAGAGACAGACGGCTTCACGCCGGGATCGTGGAACCGCTACGAGGTGGGGTCGGCGGTGACGTTCCCCGACGCACAAGTCACGTTCGTCTAGCCGATGCCTGCGATCACGAGCGAGGTCAAGATCGTCAACCTGGCGCTCCTGCATCTGGGGCATCAGGAGATCCTCGCCTTCGAGGACCAGACGAAGGAAGGCCAGCTCGCGCGGTCCACCTACTTCAGCCACCGCGACTCGCTGCTCCGTGGGTTCACCTGGAACTTCGCGCTCAAGCGCACCACGCTGACACAGCGCACCGTCGCGGACGAGGAGTGGGGGTACGACTACGCCTACAACAAGCCGGCCAACTGCCTCCGGGTGGTACGGATCGACCAAGACCGCGACGTCGCGTGGGCGGTCGAGGGCCAGTCGATCGTCACCGACCTGCCGCCCCCGCTCAAGATCAAGTACATCCGAAGCGACGTGGCTGTCGGGCACTACGACGCCTTCTTCGTGCAGGCCCTCGCCGCCAAGCTGGCCGCCTTCTGGGCAGAGCCACTGGGCAAGGCGAGCACGTTGCAGGAGACGATGGCCAAGCTCTTCGCCCAGGTGCTCGGCGAGGCGGTGAGCGTGGACTCGGTCGAGAAGACGCCCGAGGTCATCGACGCGTCGGAGTGGCTGCTCTCGCGCATCGGCGCGGGTAGCACGCGCTGGGGCACCGTGACGGGCCAGCTCTACGGTAGTCCCGGTGTCCCGTAGTGCCGCAGGTCTTCGATAGCCAAAACGCCTTCAACGCGGGCGAGCTGTCCCCCCGCGTCCTCGGACGCTCGCTCGTCCCCGCCTACAAGGCTGGGCTGCGGCTCTGCGAGAACATGGTGGTCCTCACCCCGGGCGGCATGGAGCGGCGGCCCGGCACCATCTACGTTGCGGCCGCCTGCGACGAGACGAAGAAGAGCCGGCTGATCTCGTTCCGCTTCTCCCAGCAGGAAGCCTTCATCCTCGAGCTCGCCGAGGGCCGGCTGCGCGTCTTCAAGGGCGACGCCCCGGTGTACTTCCAGGGGTTCTCGGAGCGGAGCCCCTCGAACGTCGACTTCGCCAGCAACCAGCTCATCGTCGACCGCAACGGCTGGCCTAACTCCTTCCGCGTCCTCGTCACCGATGGCACTGGAACGCTCCCCAGCGGACTCGTAACCGGAGCCGTCTACACAACGGCGAAGGCCCCCAGCTTCGCGCTCGACCAGGCGGCCGACGTGGCCCCGGCGACCGACATCCTCACCTCAGTCGCCCACGGCCTCACCACGGAGATGGGACCGTTCCGCTTCACCTCCACGATCCTCATGCCCACCGGGCTCTCGGTCGATACCGACTACTGGGTGCGAGACATCACGGCCGACACCTTCAAGGTCGCGCTGACGAAGGGCGGAGCCGCGCACAACATCACGGCCGCCAACACCGGCACGCTCACGATGGCCCCCACCGCAGCGTACCTCCGGTCCAGCTTCCGCCTTGTCGATGGCGCTGGCGTAGTCGTGGCGCTCGCAGATGCCGGCACGGCAGGCTGGACGATCCACCCGGTCAACCTCACAGAGCCCTTCTACGCCACGCACCCCTACATCGAGAGCCAGCTCTTCGACATCCAGTACGCGCAGGACAAGGACATCGTCTACCTCGCCCACGAGGGCCACGAGTTCGCACGCTTCGTCCGCTACGCCGATCACGCCTGGGAGTGGGAGTCGTTTCCGCTCCTCGATGGCCCGTACCTCGATCTCCAAGAGGTCGCGCCAGGAGACGCCCGCACCTCGGTGCAGGTCCAGATCAGCGCCGTGGCGGTGGGGGCCGACCGTACCGCAACTGCCTCGAGCGCGATCTTCCAGGGCTCCGACAAGGGCCGCGCGATCCGGCTCGGCGACGATGGCGACGCGGCCGAGTGGGGATGGGGCCTCATCACGGGCGTCAACCCGTACACGGTGCAGCCCGGTGCGGCGGGCGTACCGATCTTCTCCAACCTCTTCTGCTCTGCGTGGTCGGGCACCACGACGTTCAACCAGCAGATCACATGGACGACAGGCATCCCGCTGACCGTCAACCGGATCGCAGTCGGCTACGTCTGGTCGAGCAGCGTGGCTGGCATCTCGATCGGCGACACTATCTACGCCACCAGCGACGCGGGAGCCTTCTTCGGCAAGGTCTACCCCACGCACGCAGACGCCGTCGCGGACACCAATGCGATCTTCTTCGCCTCGGGCTCGATCGGATGCTGGACCTCGATGGTGCATGACCCGGGAGGCCACGGCTTCACGGACCTCCCCGGCCCCGTCACCCTCAGTGCCGCCGGCACACTCCCTGCAGGATGGTCGGCCGGCACCGAGTACGCACTCCGGGTGGTGGACTCCGACACCGACTTCTTCTCGATCGCAGACCTCACGACCAACATCGAGATCCCGCCGCAAGCCGACCCCAACCTCGTCGCGCCGGTCACGATCGACGGCGGGCTCCCCTCCACGACGTGCAAGGTCCACGTCAAGGAACCGATGCCGGCTGCGGCGACTGGGCTTCAGGATGCCTGGAAGCTGGGGGCCTTCGGCTCGTCCACGCTGCTCGGCTTCCCCGTCGCGGTGGGGCTCCACGAGCAGCGGCTGGTCCTGGCCGGGGCGATCGGAACCCCCCAGACGGTCTACGGATCCTTCTCGGGCCAGCAGCAGAACTTCGCCCCGGACGAGATCGAGATCGGTGGCACCACGACGAGCTCGCGCGTCCTCACCGAGTCGAGCGGCTACTCGTTCCGCCTCGTCTCCGAAGACCTCAACTCCATCGGCTGGCTGCGCCCGGCCCGCGCGCTCTTCGCGGCCGGCCTCGGCGGGGTGTTCCACCTCACCGGAGCCACCGTGACCGACACCCTGACGCCCGCCAGCGTGAACGCCCGGCGCGGCACGACGAAGGGAGCCGCGAACGTCTCGCCCATGATGCTCGGTAGCGCGGTGATCTTCGTCGACGAGGCGCAGCGCCGCCTCCAGCACGGGGAGTTCCGACCCGACATCGAGGCCATCCAAGTGGACGACCTGATGCAGCTCGCCGACCACCTCTCCTACGGGTTCACGATCAACCAGATCGCCCGGACCGAGACGCCGCTCCCGCTCCTGTGGGCCGCACGCTCGGACGGAACCCTCCTGGCCTGCACGCTCGAGCAGCGGCAGAACGTGCTCGCATGGGCGCGGCACCTGATCGGCGGAACCGACGCAGTGGTGGAGTCGGTCGCCACGCTCCCCGATGCGCAGGGCGGGATCCTCTGGATGGTGGTCCGACGCACCATCAACGGAGTGACGCGCCGCTACATCGAGCACTTCGCAGATCGCATCGACGAGATCGCCGACCACGAGCTCTTCCAGAACGGCGACTCGGGCCTGCCCCCCTACGACGGCGCGACGATCCCCGCCGGCACCCCCATCACCGGACTCAGCCACCTCGTGGGCGAGACGGTCGAGATCATCGCCGACGGCGGAGCGCACCCCAACGAGGTCGTGAGCGCAGCCGGCACCGTGACGCTGGACCGGGACGCCGCGAAGGTCGTGGTGGGGCTGCCTTTCCAGGCCCGTGCAAGACTCCTTCCCCCGGAGATCGAGCAGCCCGGCCAGCATCTTGCCATGCGGACCATCCGCTCCATCACAGCCGCGATCCGGCTCAACCGATCGCTTGGGCTCAAGATGGGGCCGGCCCTCGAACGCCTCACGGAGCTGGAGTTCCGCACCCAGCTCGGCCCCATGAACGCGCCGCCCCCGCTCTTCACCGGCATCACCGAGATCGCGGTCCCTGGCGGCTACGAGCGAGACGGGGGACTCTGGCTCGTGAGCGAGCAGGGCTTCCCGCTCCAGATCCTCTCGGTCCTCCAGCGCATCGAGGTAGTGCAGCGATGATCCACCGGCGCGCAACGCTTGAAGACGTCGTCAGCTTCGACAACGGAGCGATGCAGGACGCCGGCTGGCGCGACATGATCCTCAACGATCCGCACGCCGAGGAGTACCTGGCCCGCTACGCCCGCACGCTGATCTGCGCGGATAGCCGGGTCTGCGCGCTCGGGGGCGTGATGCCGCTCCGCCCCGGCGTGGGGGAGTTCTGGGTTGCATTCAGCAGCGCGGCCACCATCCACCCCGTCGTCACCCTGCGCCTCCTGCGCGAGCTCGTCCTCGAGGCCGAGACGTGCGGCGAGTTCCACCGTCTCCAGGTGGTGATCGACGTGGAGGAGGACCGCTTGCAGAACTTCCTCGGGCCGCGAGGCTATCTCTTCGAGGGCAGGCACCTCGGCTACTACGCTCCGGGCAAGGACTACGCGATGTACGCAAAGGCGATCCAATGAACCAGTGGATCCGACTCGGCATCGACCTCGTGGCGATCTTCATCGTCACGCTCAGCTCGCTCGCCTACTTCGACAACCGCTTCGACACGATCGAGGAGGCGCTCAAGGACCGCTGGAAGGGCTCCCACATGATGGCGTGGGTGGCCGGCGCGGAGCGCGCCCACGAGGAGGCGGAGAACCCCAAAGAGGTGACGCTCCCTGACCCCTACAAGGTCCGCTCGCAGGTCGAGGAGAGGAGCCAATGACCACCGCAGTCATCGGCGGGCAGCTCCTCAACTCATTCGCAGGAGCAGGGCTGGGGATCGCCCAGGGCATCATCGGTCGCAACCAGTCCGAGGACTTCGCCGAGCAGATCGAGGCAGCCGCACTGCTCGATGCCGCCGAAGCCAGCCGTGCGTTCACGAAGCGGCAAGGCGCGGTCCAGCAAGCGTTCGCGGGCGGTGGTGTCGACGTCACCCGTGGCACGCCGCTCAACTTCCGCCGCGAGAATGCCCAGCGTACCCATGAAGCGATCGCGCGGATCAAGTGGAACGGGGCAATGCGGGCCTACCGGGCTGAGCGCGAGGGCGATGCCACCTTCGCGGCCGGGATCAGCGCCGCCACGACCTCGGCAGCCAGAGGCTTCCGCACCCTGCTCGACATGCCCTTCGGCTCCAGCCTGCCGAGCAGCGCTCCTCAGCTTGGCTTCGGAGCCGAGATCAGCAACACCCCAGTTGCCCTCACACCGCGCGCCGGACCCTCATCGGATCCGTTCGCACTGGACTTCTGATGCCGAAGATCCCCGCCGACATCGGCCTGCCGCCCCTCCAACCTGGCACTGACCCCACAGTCAGCCCGTCCCGCTCCATCATCCGGTCGACCGCCAACACGCTCTCGACCACCGACGAGCTGATCCAGAACGAGAAGGACGAGGCGGACCGGCTGGGCTTCCTCAACTCCATGAGCGCGCTCGAGCGCGAAGTCGGCGAGTTCATGGACGGCCGGCAGAACGACCTCAAGGCGCGCGGCAACGCGGCCGCCTTCGAGGAGACGTTCAAGAAGCACCCCGACGCGGTAGTGCGTGGCATCCCGTTCTCCCGGCGCGCGCAGCAGCAGGGCAACCTCAAGGCACGCGCCACCCTGAACCTCGCCCGCTCCAAGATGAACCGACTCGACTTCGAGCGGAACCGCCTCGATGCCATAACGACGGCCACGACGTGGATCGACTCCTCGTCCCAGCTTGCCGCCCGCTCCGGGCTGGAGCTTGAGGAGTACGAGGCCCAGGTCGACGACGAGCTCCTCAAGGGCTCCGACACCCGCACCTACGACAAGAACGACGAGATGGTGCTGAAGCGGCTCGCGCTGGGGAAGTACGAGCACTCCGTCCTCACCCTCATGGATCAGCAGGGCCTGTACGGGCCGATGGAGCAGCGCCTCAAGACCACCTTCACCCACATGGATCCGCAGGTGGCCGCCAACTGGCGCGCGAAGGCGCTCGCTGGCAAGCAGCGTGTGGCCGAAGCCGACGGCACGCAGCAGATCGTCACGCAAGCCGAGGCGACCTCTGGCAATGCGTTCGGCGACCCCATCCTGCGCCCTGAAACACGCCGCCGGCTCGCCACCAACGCCTTCACGGCCCGCAGCGCGATCGCCATGAAGTCCCTCGTCAACGGCCTGCGCCACCTCGAGAGCGGCCAGAGGCTGGAGAAGCAGGAGGTGCTCGACCGCGCCGAGCTGGACCCCGACGTCACCGCCGAGGGGTTGGAGATCCTCTACGGGATCGCCAACGCAGAGGGTGAAGCCGAACGGATCCGCCGCATCCGTGCCGCAGATACAGGGGCCGACGCTGCGCTCTACGAAGACAAAGAGCTTCAGGATGAGCTGATGTCCATCTCGGTCCTCAACCTCGCCAAGTACAACAAGGCGCTCGCAGAAGGGCGACCCGATGCCGCCCGCGAGCTGGGCCACGTCAGCGAGCCCTGGGTCGACATCGCAGTGCGGACCCACACGCTCCGCCCCGAGCAGGGCGCGCGCCTCCTGAACCTCCTCACTCCGCCCAAGAGGCGGGAGCCCACAGCCTCCGAGCTGGCCCTCCAGCGCCGTGTGGGACTCATCCGAGCCGGCCAGGAGTTGAACCCCACCAACCCGCTCGACAAGAAAGCCGGCGAGCTGTTCTACCGCGAGCGCATGATCGAGTTCCTCCACGGCGACGTGGCGCTGTTCAACTCGGGCCAGGAGGATCCGAAGCTCAAGTTCGAGGTGGGCCGCTTCATCTTCAACGAGCACGGCTACATGCCCGACGACGTGGTTGCAGCCATCGTGGGCCTGTCGAAGAGCAAGGACGCGCAGGACCAGATCGAAGCCGGCGAGATGTTCTCCTACTTCCGCAACGCCAACCGATCCGGCTACTCGGATGGACCGTTCCTCGCCAAAGGCGCAACGGTCAAAGAGCTGTCCCTCCTCAAGTCGCAGGCGGCAGCCGCCCTCAACCGGCCCGCAGACCAGCGCCGTGCAGCAGATCTGGCGCTCGCGCAGTCCAACCAGTTCACGCTGGAACAGCCCGAGCTGGGTCAGCGGATCGCCACGAACGTGAAGCTGGGCCTCAGCCAGCCCACCATCCTCGCCAGTGGCGAGAAGGCCATCATGGTGGGGGAGCAGCGCTTCCCCGTCCCCGACGACGTAGAGCCGCAGGGCTTCATCAAGCTCTTCCACAACCGCATCGGCAAGCGCATGGATGCCTCCAGCGAGGCCGACGACCCGAAGGCCCTCACCCTGCTGGAGTGGATCGACGACAACCTGATCCGCACCGGCGACATCGACGTCCTCGTGGACCGAGGCCACGACGACCTCGACGCCTTCGTCGTGGATCTGCGCGAGCACATGCGGAACGGGATCCGGGTCCACGGCGACGAGACGACGGCAGCCGACAACGCCATCCACGACCTCCTGCTCTCGGGTAAGTACCAGCTCGAGACAGTCTTCTCGGCCCCCGGCAAGCCGCGCTTCACGAAGTTCGCCACCCGGGGCACCTACAGCGACTTCCAGCTCAAGTATCAGGAGTCCATCCCGCTGCGGAAGTGGGCCTGGGAGGACATGAACTCCGTCATCATGCCCGGCTACGCCCGACTCTTCACCGAGCCCCACTTCCTGGCCCAGATCACCTCCAAGGGGATCGAGCTGGAGGCGCGCGAGCCCGGCTACGACAAGCAGGTCGCAGACTTCATCTCCAAAGACCCGGATGGTGGCTTCGTCGCAGACCTCCAGGCGTGGGTCTACGCCGGCATGGACCTGGGCGACCCAGACGTGCGCGAGAACCTCGCCGCCATGACGATGATGAGTATCGACATGGCCGACTGGACGACAGGAGAGGGCCCGCAGCAGGCGTGGCACTTCATCGCCGGCCAGACGATCCAGATGCTGGAGCGCAACGATATGTTGGTGAGCGCAGAGCTGCGCTCATACTGGCAAGACGGCCAGGGGAAGGACATCACGCAATTCCACGGTGCCCGGGACGCGCTCCGCACCGCGCGTGCCAACCTCGAAGCCCGAGGGCGCTGGCCCGTGCAGTGGAAGCCCGTCCCCACACAGCAGCCCGGCCAGCCCTACGTCTACCACCCCGTCTTCCAGAGCCAGTCGATGCCCGGCAACGCGCCGATCGAGTGGCTGGAGGAGATGCGGTTCGACCAGACCGACCAGCGCTGGAAGGGGACCGGCCAGCCTCTCGGCTTCGAGCTGGATCCGATGGGCTCCACCTCGGTGCGACGTGCGATAGCGATGGACCAACGGTTCTTCCTCTCCGAGCAGGCGGAAGCCAAGGGGTTCTACGACGGCCGCCACACCCGCATGGCGGACCGCTTCGCCAAGTTCCCCGGCCTCTCCACAGAGGCCCGGGAGGATCCGGCGCTGCGGAAGTTCCTCGCCCGCGACCTGGCGAACAAGACGCGGAACGTGGAGGCCCGGGACCACGGCGACCCGGGGGACGACGACGACCTGACACTCCTCGAACGCGGCTATCTGCGCCAGATCGACGCCCACCTCGTCACCACGACCGAGATCCCGCAGGACCAGACGCAGGAGACGATCGACCGGATGTCGGGCTACTACAACGCGATGGGTCGCTGGGTCCGAGACACAGCAGACCGGATCACGGGCGGCGATCTCCCGCGCGAGCTCCAGTAATGCCGATCGTACGCTCCGCCACGCGGCCCTTCGACGTGGACCCCGCCGGCCACGCCCAGACCCCGATGCCCGCCTACCAGCCGGGCGCAGGAGCGCGGGCGCTGCGGGGCGCGCTCCGCCGCGAGATGGTGGGCGGCAACCTGCCCGACCTCCTGCGCGTCCGGGTCGCCCAGCTCGACGCAGAGCTGATGGGAGAGGCGGGCTTCGACCCCTACGAGAGCGGCTTCTTCGAGCAGAACCCGCACATGATCGACCACCAGCAGGCCCTGTTCGACGTGCAGAGCGAGCGCCACGCGGACGCCATCTCGGCCAAGGTGCGACGCGAGCTGGAGGACGAGAAGGCGATCCGCGACGGCGGGGTGCCCGGGATGCTGTTCGCCTTCGGGGCCGGGGTGCTGTCCCCGGAGAACGCCATCCCGATCGGCGTCGTGCTGGCGCGCGCGCGCGGCTTCGCCTCCACGGTGCGCCGGGCTGGCCTCGCAGGCGGCCTGGGTGCCACGGCGGGCGAGCTGCCCCTCCAGGCCACGCAGGAAACCCGCACCGCGCTGGAGTCTGGTGCCAACGTCGCAGGCTCCGTGATCCTGGGCGGCTTCCTGGGCGGAGCGGTGGGGGCGCTCAACAAGACCGGCCGCGCCCTCATCAGCCGCCAGCTCGATCTGGCCGGCAAGGAGATGAAGTCCGACCTCGCCAACTTCACGGAGTCGGGGAAGGCGTACGTCACGGAGTTGGACGTCAGGGGCCGCGCACGAGCCGCTGAGCGGCGTCTGAGGGGCCTCGTCACTGAGGAGCGTGTGACGGCAGCCTCCGCCCGGGTACGCGAAGCACGCGCCCATGCAGAGAGCCTCGCTCAAACGGCACGAGCGCGCGTTACAGACGGGATCGCGCAGGCCAAGAAGGCCGCCGTCGAGGGGCGCGAAGCAGCGCGCGCGGCAGCGGAGGAAAGGACGCAGATCGAGCCCGAAACTGCGACTACTCGTACGCGGGCGGAACCGCCGGAACCTGCTACGCGCGATCTGATCGCCCAGGAGGCCGACGAGGCTTCGATCGAGGGCATCGCCCCGGAAAGGCCCACCTCTGCCGAGCTGGCAGAGCGCCCCGCTTCCGAGATCATCGAGCAACTCGAGACAGAAGCCCCGATCGCGCCCCGGCAGCGCATCCTCAACGAGATCCTCAAGGGCAACGCCGAGGTGATGGAGGCCGCCGGCCTCACCGCCAAGCAGATCCAGGGCATCCAGGCCCGGCTCGCGCAGGGACCGATCGACTCCGTTGACGACCTGCTCGACGTGAAGGGGATCGGCCCCAAGACGCTGGAGAAGCTCGACACCTTCGCAGCGCGGCCCCTCAAGGACGTGCCGGACGAGGTGCTGCTGGGAGACCCCGAGGGTCTGACCCCCCTCACCGAGCAGCTCCCCCTCGACGGCGACGCATTCCAGCTCGAGGTGGGCCTGCGCCAGACGGAAGCAGCCGAGCGCGTCACCCAAGCGATCGACGAGTCCATCGAAGCGCAGTCGGCCCACATCGAGCAGCTCGACACCGAGGCCAAGAAGACCGAGACGAAGCTCAAGCGCGCCCGCAAGAAGAAGGAGAAGGCCGAGGAGGTGGCGGCCCAGGAGCGCGGCAAGGGAGAGGCAGAGGCCGAGCCCGCCGAGGAAGCCCTGTTCAACGCCGAAGACGAGGTGCTCTCCTACGAGCAGGAGATGGAGGTGATCCGCCGGGAGCGCAACCGCTTCAAGCTCACCCGTGGCCTCGGCATGTCGATGCGGCGCAAGATCGTGATGGAGCCCGGCCCCACCTCGCCCGCCTCCACCGGCCCGCCCCTGCTCCCTGATCTCCGCGCGGCCCAGCGCGCCCCCACGAAGGTCAGCGCCGTAGAGCGCCCGGTGGGTGCCCGCGCGCCGATGGAGCGCCCGCGTGCGCCCGGCGACCCGCTCCCCGTCACCGTCTCGCGCCCCCTCGTAGGCGACGCGGACGAGATGAAGCGCCTCAAGCGGCTGGGCATCACGGAGTTCCAGTCCGAGTTCCCCGCGATCCGCACCCTGCGCCAGGAGCAGGCCCATCAAGTGCAGCGTGCCGCGACCGAGCAAGCGGCCCGCGAGGCCACGTCCCGCCAGATGGAACCCACCAGCGGCCAGGACAGGCTGGGCACCCTGGACGAGCAGCGCGCCGACCTCGTCTTCAGGGGGGAGGATCCGGCCCGCACGATCGGGAGGCAGCGCTTCGAGGAAGCGATGCAGCGCGACATGGAGCTGATGGACTACATCGAGGACGCGATCGAGACGACCTCCGATCCCGACCAGCTCCGCGAGCTCTTCGAGGCCCGCGAGAGCGCTCTCTCTCGCTTCACCCAGAACGAGTCCATCTACGCCGAGCGGTTCGCAGACGTCCGCCGCACCGTCGAGGTGGCAAAGCGGGAGTCTCGGACGGCCATCAAGAAGCGGATCGACGCCCGACGCGACTACCTCCTACAGGAGCTGAAGAACGAGAAGGCCCGCTACCACAAGCCGGCCGGGGCACCCGAAACGAACCCCCTGATCGCCAAGCTCGAGCGCGAGCTGATGGTGTTGGAGGCCCACGACCGCCCCGCGCAGGGAGCCGTGGTGATCCGGGGTCTCGGAGTCGCGGTGGGGGAGCTGGACGACATCCACCTCACCGAAGCCAAGCGGGTGCTGTTCGAGGATCGCGCGCTCGACAAGCTCTCCGACCTCTACCAGCGCCGCATCGGAGGCGACCCCACGGCCCGCGCCGAGCTGCCCGCCGACAACGCCATGTACCACCGTGAGCTGGAGATCATGGAGCGACTCGCGGAGGTGAACGACGAGATGAACGTCGCCACCGGCCAGCGCTACCACGACCTCAACGCCGAGCGCGACGGACTCCTCCGGGCCCAGCAGGATCCCGACCTCGGGCTCTCCGAATACGAGGTGGTGGCGTACACGGACATGATGGAGCAGGCCACGGAGCGGTTCGGCGACGTGGAGCAGGGCCGGCTACGCAACCGCAAGGGCTCGCTGATCGACCGCGACGAGCTGACGATCGAGGAGCTCCAGAACATCAGCGCCGGCCTCGAGGACGTCGATGCCGAGGACATCGCCGAGCTGCTCGACGACCTCGACGGCCCCGTCGCAGGCGGCATGGCGGTGGAGGACGTGATCCCAACGGGCGTGTCGGTGATGCGCGACAAGATCACCCGCATCCTGGGCCTCCCCGACCGCCTCGTGCGGAAGCTGCTCCGCTTCAACCCCATCCTCCGCATGTCGCTCTCCGATCTGGACTCCAACCGCATGATGATCCAGCTCTTGACCGATACCGGACTCGACTGGCAGCGGTTCGGGAAGGGCTACTCGTCCTTCGAGAGCGTGTTCGACCGGGTCCAGCGGCGGTGGGGCTCCAAGGAGTTCGAGATCCTCAAGAGCATCCCAGACTTCTACTTCGAGGACTTGGCCGCGCTCCGTGGCATAGACCCGGAGACCCTCAAAGGCTTCATCACCCGCAAGTCGATCCTCGCCGGAGAGGCTGCGGGACAGAAGCTGGGCATCACCAAGGCATCCGTGACCGAATGGTACCGGGGCGTCACCCGCGCGGTGCGGAACAACGGGATCGACGTCAACTCCAAGCGCAGGGTCGGGATCGAGAAGGCCGCCAAGGCGGTGAAGGAGCTGTTCGACGAGAGCCTGACCGAGATGGTGAACCTCAAGATGCTGCCCGTCGACCTGCGCGAGCAGTACACGGGCGGCTACATGACGCGCGTCTGGAACATCAACAAGCTGATGGAAAACCAAGAGGAGTGGATGAACATCGTTGCCGGCAAGCTCCAGATCGACGAAGGCATCACGCTCGACGAGGCTGACGGGATCGCGGCTCGCATGTTTGACTCCATCACGGCCGGCCCCACCGGACGCCTCGACGACGTCAACTTCATGGAGCGCACCACGCGCGTGACGAAGAAGCGGCGCGTGCCTGGCACCGACAAGGAGTGGAGCGACGAGGGTTGGCTCACCGACGACATCGACGTGATCCTCCGATACTGGTTCCGCACCGTCCCGCCCGACCTCGAGCTGGCCCGCCTCGACACCATGCTGACGCCGGCGAACGTCCAGATGCGGGAGGGCTGGGCTCCTGACCCCTCCCTGCGCCGCACGCTACGCCGCGCCCGCCTCCATGCCGAAGAGCAGATCCGTACCGAGACGACGCCCGACAGCCCCGAGCGCGCCGCCATGCAACGCCAGCTTGCGCGGGCCTACGGGACACGCACCAAGCCCGGCGATCTGCCCGCGATGGTGCAGATCCTGCGCCGCACCTACGGGATCCCGAAGAACCCCAACTCCCCGCTAGTACGTGGCTCTATCGCCATGCGGAACTTCAACTACCTCGTGGACGGTGGGACATTCTGGCTCAGCTCACTGCCCGATGTGGGGCGTCCTGTCATGGTGCATGGGGTGAAGCGGGTCTACGGGACCGGCATCAAGGCACTGCTGAAGGACTGGAGCACCGTCAAGCTGAACGCACGCGAGGCCCAGATCGCCGGCACCGCTGCCGACATGGTGACGAACCGGCGCGTGCAGGAGCTCTACGACCTGGGCCTGGGGTACGGGCGGGGCTCGAGGGGGGAACGGATCCTCAAGCGGTTCGCCGACGAGTATTCGATCCTCAACGGCCTCTCGATCCACAACACCTACATCAAGCAGTGGGAGGCCACGATCGCGGGGCAGCACATCCTCGACGACATCGAGCTGTTCACCTCCGCGCGCTTCGCCGATGGCTCGCCGGGCACCTCCGAGGCCATGAGGGGTGCGGAACGCCGGCTCGCCAAGCTGGGGATCGACCTCCATGTGGCGCAGCGGATCTGGGGTGAAGTCAAAGACAACCCCGTCCCCAACGGCATCCTCCGTGAGATCCGCTCCGAAGACTGGACCGACACCTACGCACAGGGGCTGTTCCGCACTGCGCTGCGCCGCACCATCGACAGCACGATCAACACCCCGCACCCGGGCGTGCGGCCGCTCATCTACTCGCGCGAAATGGGCAAGTTCATCATGCAGTACAAGAGCTTCGGCTTCGCCTCTGCGATGCAGACCGCGATCCCCGGGATGCAACAGCCGAGCTGGGCGTGGCTCCACGGGGCCGCGATCGCCACCGGGTTTGGGATGATCTCCGTCTACCTCAAGAGCCAGGCCGGTGGCTGGGACGTGCCCGGCCCGGACGACATCAGTTGGTGGATCCGCAACGGCATCGACGCGAGTGGAGTGGCGGGCATCTTCGGCGACGTCCACAACACGCTGGGCTATGCGACACGCGGCGAGTCCACGATCGGCGCGGCCCTTACCGGCCAGATCGACCCCGCCTACCGCTACACGTCGAGAGGCCCGCTGGGCTCCCTCCTCGGCCCCAGCGTCTCCACCCTCACCGACATCGGACGTGTCGGCGCAGGGCTGGCCTCCGTGGCTCGAGGTGAGCAGCCGCCCACGCGCGCCTACAACGCCGCCAAGCGCATGGTGCCCACCAACAACCACATCCTGGTGAACGCTGGCGTCTGGCAGCCGGCCTTCAAAGAGGCGGAGCGCTATGTGCGCCGCGAGTTCGTGGATCAGCTCAGCACCACGCGCGGTGTGCCCAGGCCCCGCTAGTCACCTACGCTTGGAGACGCCATGACGATCTCGGTCACGACAGTCAAGGAAGAGTCCGTAGGCCCCGGCACGGCTGCACCGTTCAGCCCCCTCATCGAAGGGTGGGCGGCTTCAGAGTTCGTCGTCTACGAGCGGACTGACGCGACGGGCGTGTCCGTCCTGCTGACCGATGGTGTCGAGTACACGAGCGCGATGGCGAGCCCGCTGCCTGCCCGCATCACCATCACCCCCGCTGCCTCTCGCGCCGGGACCGTGACGTGGGTGGTGTACCGGGTCACGCCCGCCACCCAGGCGCTCGACTACGTCGCACAGGGCACCTTCCCCGCCGAGAGCCACGAGCAGGGCCTCGACCGCGCGGCCGCCCGCAGCCAGGAGCACGACTTCTACCGGGACCGCTCGATGCGGCTCGACGAGAAGGACAACGACCGGGACATGGTGCTCCCGCTCGAGGCCGCTCGCGCCACCTTCTACGCCGCCTACGATGCGAACGGGCAGCCGACCGCGATCGACCCTTCAACCCTCACCCCCACTCCCGTGAGCCTCGGGGCTCCCGCCCAGACCCTCCTCCCCTACGCGACCGAGGCCCTGTGGCGCACCTTCCTCGACCTCATCGAGGACAAGGGCGACCTCGAGGTGGTGCAAGCTGGCACCGAGGCAGCACGCGCAGCCATCGGAGCGGCCGCATTCGGCAAGGGGGTGTGGGTCACGACCGACACCCATCAGCTCTGGTACTGCGACGGCGTGACGTGGCAGCAGCTCGTCATCGAGCAGCTTGCCCGGTCCGCCATTGCAACCTCGATCGCAGGCCGGATCATCCTCGACACCGACCGTCTCGAGCTCGTGTACGACAACGGCGTCACAACGCCACCGATCCGCACCCTGCCCCCCAACCACCTCGATGGGCTGTCCATGTCGTGGGTCGATGCCACCAACTTCCAGCTCGAGAGCGGGAGCTGCCGATCCAACGCAGATGTGGGGCAAGGCTCGCTCGGTGCTTCCATGAGCAAGCTCCGCAACACCGCTGGTGTCTGGACCGCTGGCGCGGCTGGCAACATGCTCGACATCACGGCCGGTGCCACGCTCGGAACCGATACGTGGTACTGGGTCTTCGCCCTCCTCAAGCCCGATGGCACGCTGGACTGGGGGATCGACGACAGCGCAACCGCCGCCAACCTCCTCGCTGGTGGTAGTGGCGCGACAGTGGCCGGCTTCACCACCTACCGCCGCGTCGGTATGGTGAAGACCAACGCAACAGGGCTCGGGGAATTCGACCAGTGGAACCAGGTAGGCGATCAGTTCACATGGCAAACGCCTCTCGTCTACGACACGGGCGCGAGCGTGAGCTGGGCGGTGGGATCCAACATCGACCTAACCACCATCGCCCCCCCGTCCATGCTGTGCGACCTCGGCTGCCACGGTGGCATCACGTCCGGGCTTGGCATATTCGCCGAGACAGTGACGATCGCTGCTCCCAGCAAGACCGTCGTCCCAGGCTACAACGTGGAGCCCGGCGCCGAGATCGCTCGGCTTCTGCTGCGAACCAACGTATCCAACCAAATTCGCTACCGGCACAGTGATGCCACTGTCCAACGACCGTATGTCCATTGCTACGGGTGGTTCGACCCCCGAGGCAAGGATGCCTAGGAGGATCCCATGCCCCGTCTCATCATCCTGCTTGCTCTGCTCTCCGTCTTCTTCGCGCTTCCAGGCAGCGCCGTCGATGGTGGTGCGTGCGACTCCGACATCGCACCGCCCGCCGGCTCGATCTGCGTCCAGCTCTGCGATGGCAAGGCTGCGGGTGCTGGCACGTGCGCTGCCTACGGGATCGGACGCGAAGAAGCCACGCTCGTGCTCGAGATGGAGGACATGACGAACGCCTGCACCGATGCCGGCGGTCCGAAGTTCCACTTCCGCACCTCACCTCGAAGCGACGGGGACGGATCCACGGCAGGCAAGGAGTGGTACGACCTGGCCGGCTCGACCGTCACGTTGGATGCCACCACCAACCGGATCGTCATCGACATGCAGTCCGCGCAGATCGACGCCTGGCTCCACACCGAGATGGACGCAGCGTTCGACACCAACTGCGCCGAGGTGGACGTGAGGCTCTACCGCCTCCAGAAGAGGTAGCGATGCGGCTCATCCTCCTGCTCATCATCGCCGCCCTCTGCATGGGAACGGGGTTCGTGGGGAGCAAGGGCAGCCACACTGGTGGCAAGCCCGCGAACCTCTACGCCGTGACCTACAACCCCTATGCGGGTGTCGACCTCACGACTGCGAACCGGCAGAAGACCTCCATCCACAGCCACCCCGAAGACACGGCCGCCGACTACGACGCTGCGGGGTACGAGGCAATGACGTGGTCCCACTACAGCGGCGGCTACTCGACAGGCGGTGGGCCTTGCGTGTGCAAGGGATGGTGCAACGGAAGGGCCTGGCCGGCCGAAGACAACGCCATCTCGAACGCGCCCGCCATCAGCGGCATGACGAACCTGCTGTTCTACATCCTGGGCAGCGAGGAAACAGGACTCAATGCGGTCGGAGGTGGCAACTCCCACACCTACTCCCTCTTCATGGAGGAGTACATCATGGGCCCGGGCTGCCCGACCTGTAACTCAGGCGGTCCACTCGGCATCGTCGCCACATGCAACCCCACCATCGACCCTGCCAACGTGTACGTCGGCAACACCTCGAACGGCATGACGCTCGACCTGCTCGACACCGTCAAAGAGGTGGACCCTTCCGCCTTCTTGATGATCGCCCACCCCACCAGCGTGATCGGGGCCTACACGAACCTCACCCAAGTCGGTGGCATCGCGATCTACAACAACCTCTACGGGTTGCAGGACGAGTTCAACGCCGACACCGTCTTTCAGGACGCCTTCCGCGTAGCGTGGGACGCTGTGCTCTCGACCTTCTCGCCCAAGATCTGGGGCATCTCGAGCAACGACCACAAGGGGCCAAGCCTCCCACTCGTAGGATCTACACCGCCCTACCCCGTCATCACCACCGCCAACCGAGACGCCGGCTACATCGTGGTGCTCTCGCCGGGCACCACCTACGCGGAGTGGGAGACATCCTTCAGAGCCGGAGCCTTCTTCTCCATGAAGGATGCTCAGTTCCCCAAGGAGGGCGGGCCAAACGTCGAGACCATCACGGTCACCGACACCACGATCAGCCTCACCACCACGGACGACGACGAGACGCTGACGTGGCGAGCCAACAACGGTGAGATCCTCGACACAGACGTGGGTCCGGCCGGCTTCTCGTTCGACCTCTCCGCCCTGGCCCACCGCCCGGACTACACCTACGTGCGCGCCACGCTGGTCGACGCGCAGGGGCGCAAGACCTGGGTGCAGCCCTTCTCGGTCCAGACCGTGGCCCCGGGCACGAGGCACATCCGATGAAACGACTGGCCCTCATCGCCCTCGTCCTGCTGCTGGTGGGCGGAACCCGCTTCATCCCGCAGCAGCCACGCCACAGCGAGGAGCTCTACACCTACCGCAACGCTCCCGTCTACGATGGCTTCTGCGCGCTCCAGTCCAGCGCCCAACACATCGCAGTCTGGCGTGCGTGCAGCGACAACCGGGACACCCGCTACCGCTGGCCTCGCTCCGCCACCATCACCCACATCGGGTTCCGCATCCGTACTGCGTTCCCCGCTGGTGGCGGTTGCATCTTCAACCTCGACGTGAACGATGCGCTCCAGTACACCACGGCTGCGCTCACCAGCGCTTCGGGAACCTGGGTGGAGTTCGTTCTCCCCACCCCGGTCACGATCGCGAAGGGTGACATCACCACCGTCGAAGCCCTCAACGGGGGCGGCGAGACCTGCACCGACAACGTGGCGTGGGTGGCTCCCGCCTTCTACGGGACGTTCCAATGAAGCACGTCAGCATCCTCCTGGTCTTGCTCCTCTGCCTGCTTGGGGTCACCCGTTCGATCCCCGCCACCGACCCCGGCCCCACCGTGGTAGTCCCTTGGGCCACCACGACCGTGGATCTCGACGGCGAGTGCGTTGGTGCTCCCTACATCACCGAGTTCGGCAGCATCTCCGATGCCTGCTCGGGTGCATCGGCACAACAGTTCCACCAGCACACCCTCGCGCGCAGCATCGTGGTCACTGAAGGCACCGCGCACGTGGGCTACACGGGCAGCGCCGGCTACGACTGCTCGGTCGTGCTCCAGACAGGCGTGACGCCCTCGGCCCATGCCGACTGGATCCCGATCTACGTCGACGGACTCGATGGCACACTGCACTCACAGCCCCAGCCCAACATCTTCCTACCTGCGGGCACCACGCTCACCATGCGGGTGGACAGCGGAGGGGCCGGATGCGCAGGTGCCACCGACCCGACTCTTCGGGTGTCGCTGCTCGGCTACGAGGTGGACGACCAGTGGGAAGCGACGCGCCGCCTGCCTCCCTCGACGCAGCTTCGCAGCTACCAGTGGGCCAGGACGACGCAGAACAACAACAACGCCGACTGCCACCTCCACCGCGAGCACACCGGGAACTACTGGCATCAGGTCTGCAACGGGGCGAACGGCACGAAGGTGTGGTTCCGAGACACGTTCACCATCACGGGCCTGATCGCTGCCGTCTCGTACCCCAGCACCTCGCCGTGGCAGTGCGACTACGGGCTGCGGGTCAACAACGTGGCGGTCGGCACCATCCTCAACCTCCCCACCGACCCGGCAGCAGGAACGATCCACTACCAGGCGCAGCCCAACATCGTCGTCACGCCCTCCGACTATCTCGAGGTGCGAGACGAAGCGATCGGGACCGGATGCCGCAACGGAGCAGGCCCTCATCCCGACAACCAGCTCACAGTGCTGGGCTACTGATGGTGAAGCACCCGCATCTCGAGCTGTTCCACATCTTCGTCGAGTTGGTCTACGAGCTCGGCGCAGACTACGACGGGTCGGTCACGAGCTGGGGTCGGACCACCACCCGCAACACCAAGGTGAAGGGACACGTCTCGTCCTACCACCTGTGGCGGCGAGGCGCACTCGCTGTCGATCTGGTATTCGACAACCCGCAGGTCGCCCTCAAGGCGGCGGAGGTCGCGCGAGAGTGGGGCCTCGAGATCGAACTGGCGGACGACCACCTCCACGTGGAGCTGGATCCTCGCCACTGGAAGGGAGACAAAGCGATGAGTCAGAAGACAGTGCTTGGCCAGTCGGTCGGAGCCACACCCGAAGGACGAGACGCCACGGCAGCAGTGCCGGGCGCGACACGGGATGCCGTCATTGCCGCCTTGGGTGGTTGGGTAGCGGCTGCGGTGATGGTGAAGACGGGGAGTCCCGAGCTGGCACACGCTGCCGATGCTGCCTTGCAGGGATGGGTGCCCCAGATCCTCGGCATCGTGTTCGGTGGCTTGACGTTGTTCCGCAAGAGCGTCGTCAACCAGATCAAGTAGGTAGTCACAACCAAGGGAGGGCACCATGCCCACAGCAGCAGAGTCAGAGCAGTCGACGACGGGCGCGCACACCATCAGCGATATCGCACAGGACGAGGCGTACATCCACAACCTCAAGCGGCTGGTGGAAGAGTTCATGGCGCTCGGCTTGGAGAGCGCACGCAACTCGCAGTCCCTCGCCAACCGGGTGGCGAACAACGCCGTCTCGCATGACGAAGAGCTACGCAAGCTCTCCGTTCAGTCGCTCACCAACTCGGTGAGCACCACGAACATGACGGACAAGCAGGCGATCCGACACGCGGACCTCGCCATCGACCGTCAGTGGAACGTGGATGAGCAGGGTCAGATGGCGACGATCGGTGCCGCCGTTCTCTCCGACATGGCGAAGCGCACGTTCGGCACGACCGAGATGGCCGAGATCGTGCGTGGCGTCGTCGCTTCCGAGCTCGCCAACATGGCGAAGGCTGGCAAGTAGCGGTGAGTCGTGGGTGGGTGGGAGGGGTACTCTCACTCGTCCTGCTCGTCTCCTGTCAGTGCGCGACTGGCGTTGGACACTGGTGGGAGGCGAGCGACACCGTGCTCATGGTGGGGGCAGGCGACGGGCAGTGCTCGAAGTCCCCGGACATCGCAGTCCATTGCTGCCTGACCCACGACCTGGCCTACGCACGCTCACCCGATCGCAGCGAGCAGTCCCGCTTCATCGCTGATGCGGAACTGCTCGCTTGCTTCGCGTACTCGGGTGTGCCCGAGGCCGTGGCCTCCACCTACTACGCAGCGGTGAGGCAGTACGGCCAGGAGTCGTGGGAGCGGCACTCTACTTCAGCTTCAGGTTCCTCTTCTTCCGCAGACGGAAGCCCTTGACCACCTGACCCAGCTTCAACGCTGCCTTCGCATCGGCGATCTTCGGAGCGTATGTGGTCTTCAACCACTGCCCTTCGACCAGCTCATTGAGCGGGCGGCCTTCATCCAGACTCTTCTGGATCTCGGGCGTCAGCTCACACACCTCGCTCTTCGTCCACTTCAGCTCGGCGGTGGGATCGCTGTACGCCTCGCCAGGCTCGACACGCGCAGTGATGCACGCCTCGATCCAGGCAGCCCGGCGCTCGTGGATCTTCGCACGCTCAGTGAGCTCCTTGGCCGCTTCCTTGATCCCCTTGGCCTCGGCCTCCTCGCCCTTCTTGTACCGGATCAGCTCGAGGATGAGCGTCTCCTTCTCCATCTCCAGCTTGGACAGGTAGTCGGCAGCCTCGGGCTGGATCTCCCCATACTCATCCACCTCTTGCGCGAGGATCCTCTCGATCTCGTCACTCACATAAAACAGCTTCACGCTACCTCCTGTCTTCGCTTCAAGCATTCGATGCAGCCCCGCTCCTTGCAGGGCCACGTCCCCCCACACCAAGGGCAGCGCAGGCCCGCGCCCCCGCTTGGCTGGGGTGCGGTCATGCCTGCCCGCATCAGATCGACGCTAGGCCAGAGCCACTTCGTGTCCATCACGATGCTCTCGACCTTGCGCTCCTGTACGTCCACGCGCTCCTCGAGCTCGCCGTGTGCTGCGAACGCACGTCGGTCGGCGATACCCACCAGCCCCACCATGCTGCTCTTCTTGAAGAAGCTGGCGAACGCAACGAGATCCCACTCCTCGACTGTGGTCCACGGGATCTTCACCTTCTTCGGGTTGCGGCTCGTCTTCACCTCGCACCACACCCCAGTCCGAAGCTGGAGATCTGCGGGAAGGTGATGGTCTCCTCCCCTCCCAGGGTTTTGATACCAAGGCACGCCAAACCAGCGCGCCCAACTCACCTCCCCGCAGATCCCGATGGCGTTGAGCAAGACGAAGTCGTCCTTCACGACGGAGTCATTGATGCCCCTCGCCAGCTTCGTAGTCGTGCGGTGCTTGGCGTGTGCCCAGATCCACCGCTTGTCCTCGCTCGTCATGCGGATCCGGGCGTCCATCAGAACAGATCGTCGTCGGGATGCGGCTCCTCATGCGCTGCATCAGGCGGCCCGCTGGCTGCCATCGCTTCCTTCGTCTCGCGGATCCACTCGCGGATCGCGTTCTTCACGAAGTCGACCTGGTCCTCGTAGAGATCGTCGACCCGGTTGCACCCCGCCGCTGCCACGGCGTAGTTGAGCGGCGCGAATTTCCCCTTGTTGTCCATCGCCTCGACTGCACCCTCGCTGTGCCCCACCGCTTCGAGGGCCTGGAAGTTCCCCCGATACAGGGCCTTCTTGGTGTCGGCGTCGATGATGATGGCCGGCCCCTTCGCGGGCTCGGTGCCACCACCACCCTGGTCAGCAGCCGGGTCGCACGCATCCGGGTCGGGCACGTCAGGCTGCGGTCCCACGGGTGCAGCCGACACGCGCACCTTCGCCAGCACGGCATCGAGGATGTGCTTCTGCCCCTTCGCCATGACGTGGCTCTTGCCTCGCGCCACGATCTCGACCCACGGGCTGTCGAGGTGGTAGAGGTAGCGGCCCACCCCGAGCTGCACGGCAGCCCTCTTCAGCGAGTCGGACGCGCCACCCTTCGCACCCTCCATGTCGGTGGCACCTGCAATGTCGGTGCGCTTGATCCACGTCGGCGGTGTCACCTCCGTCATCACCAGCACCGAGATGGTGCAGCTCGTCCGACCGTCCGGGCACATCGTCATCTCCGACTGCCAGAACCCAGGCCCGAGCACGCTGTCGAGCCTGTCCATGACGCAACGCGCGTCGATGTAGGCCAGCATCATGCCCTTGTCCTTCGCCTTGGTGGTCGACCCCACCCTCCACTTGATCTCGTGCGGTGGGAACGGAGCAGCCAGCTCCGCCCACACCGTACCCGTGTCTCGTCCTTCACCCATCAGAGTCCTCCTCGTGGTATGCTTCCCGTTAGACGGGGCCTACTGGTGGAGCCCCGGATAGCGGGAGCATCATGGGAACAGTCACACCTCTCTTCAAGCAGCCCGAGCCTTCTCGCTCAGGCAAGACACAGATGCCGGCGCGACTCTCCATCAAGGAGATCCGCCGGCTCTTTCGTTTGGCCTCGCAGCACGGTTACACGATCGAGCAGGTCGAGTGGGCCACGACGGTGGTGCGGAGCTGGGCGACCAGCAACCAACGCAAGCGGCACGACTGGGTGGCGGTCATCAACAACGCGCTGATGATGGGATGGGGCAGGGCTGGCTTCCCCGACTTCGCCAAGCGTCGCCACCTCTGTGGCATGGGAACACGCATCACCGCCAAGACAGTCGAGGCTCGCATCGAACGGCTGCGCGCGAAGGGCTACGCATGAGCATGATCCGTCGCGCCAAGCAGCGAGACGAGAACGAGCCCGAGATCGTGGAGGCGCTACAGGCTGACGGTAACATCGTCATTCGCATCGACGAGCCTTGCGATCTCCTCGTCCAGTGTCCATGCGGGGTGTGGGTGCTGCTCGAGGTGAAGAACCCAACCGGCAAGACGGGCACGCACGATCGTGAAGGCAGGACGAAGAAGCAAGCTGACCTCAATAGAACGTTGCATCGTCAGATCCCGATCGTTCACGACAGGGACGAAGCATTCGCTGCCATGATGTGGGATCACAACTGCGGTTGACGGCTGACCCACCGGCAGGCGTCCCTGTCAACGGGGAAGGAGCACCCGATGCAAGGTCCGGTGGGCCAGCACCCCCCAGTCTAGCTCTTCTTCGGGAGCTTCTTCTCCTTGCTCAGTGCGATGATGGGCGCGAGCTTGATGCCCACCACCTTCGCCACCTCCTTGATCTCCTTCGGCAGCTCCGGCCTGTACTTCGCAGGCCAGTGCGAGAAGACCACCAGCTCCAGCAGCATAGCGACCTGCTCCGTGGTGCCCTTCGACTCGATGAGCTGTCGCATCACCGAACCCCACGAGTAACGAGAGGACGACTCCCCTTCCGCCAGCTTCAGGTTGTGTGCCTTGCCGTACTTGTTCATGGCGAGCGGATCGACACAGCTCACCAGCTCACCAAGGGCGACGCACATCGCAGCATGGAAGGCATCGGGCTCGAGCTCGGCAACGGCCTGCTGCATCTGGAACGCCACCTCAGTCACCACCTTCTGGTTCTGCTTGGCTCGGCGCTCGCCCTCCTTCTCCTTGCTCTGTCCCTCCTTGCTCTTCGGGATCGGATCACCCGGCCGGTAGTCGTCCGTGTATCCGAGCGCCGCATTGGTGGCGAGGCCCTTCTCGATCAGCACCTTCTCGATCACCAGCCGCCTCGCATGTGGGTTCAGCGAGTAGTCGTCGAGCGGGATGTAGGTCCACGGCTTCACGTCCTTGCCGACCAGCGTCTTGAGCGTCGTCCGTCCCTTCGTCGGTGCGCCCTGGTTGAAGACGCCCAGGCTCATGGACAGCGGCACCCACCCGTTGGGCTTGTACTCCCGCACCCTGCCCTTGGCATTCTTCCGGTTCATCACCGCCTCGCCAGCTTCCTCAAGCTGGATCATGCGGACGTCCTGATAGGCCCGCCCCTTCTCATCGAAGCAGCCCTGGTTGGTGCAGCGTGCCTTGTCGCCCAGCTCCTCGAACAAGAAGTCACCCTTGTCCGTGTTGTACTGGCATTCCGAGCACGCACCGTTCGGCAAGTCGCTGTCATCCAGCTTCCACGGTGCCTTGCTCAGTAGCTTGACCTCCTTCATCAGATCCTGACGGCACCTGTCGAGTGGGGTCGCACCGTTCCAGTCCGTCTCGCACCAGTCGTTGGCGAAGTCGACCAGCTCCTTGCTGTCCTGCACCTGAGCGAGCAGCCGCATGTGCCCCCACGTGAGGGACTCGTCCTCGTACAGCTTCTTCACCTCGGCCGGCATGTTGCTGATGGACTGGAGCTGACGGATGCGATGCGGTGACTCACCGAGATGGTCCGCCACCGCCCGCGCCGAGCTCCGCTCGAGCATGGCGCACACCCGTTCGGCCTGGACGAGAGGATGCACGCTGCGTCGCTGCTCGTTCTCGACGAACCGGATGCCTTCGATGTCGACGCCCGTCTCGTGGCAATAGCACTCGATCTCGTCGTCGGGTGCGTACCCTGCCGAGGGCAGAGCCATCAGCCTGCGGCACCCGGCGATGACGTGATAGCCCTCCGTTCCTTCGATGGGCACGACGTGCAATGGATGGAGCAGGCCCACCTCGGTGATGGACTGCGCCAGGTCTTCGATCCCGTCGAGCATCCGGTCCCCGTTGGGGTTGTTGGGATGCGGGACGAGTAGCCGTAGCTTGATCGACTCCCTCAATTGACTGCTCCTCCAGTCCCGGGCAGCACGAGGCCGCTGGCCTGTGCTTGCCGGGCCTGCTGGCCGGCGTTGAAGATGGCTTCGAGAACCTTCTCGGGCTCAGCCATCAAGGCCCAACCTTCGTCGCTACCTACGACGAAGACCATTGTGTCTCGACCCTCTCCACCCGTGACTGCCGTGATCGCAGTCACGCTGAGATAGATGAGAGCGGGGTGCACATCAGTGTGATGCTTCAACTTGAAGCAAACGAAGATCATGGAAGCCTCCTCTTCCCGGCCCAGACTACTGCGGGCCAGACGAGATAGCCCTCACAGGCCATCTGCTTGTAGACCTTGACCAGCACCCGCTGACCGTGGATCACCTTCCACTCCTTGGCCACGACGGGCACGGGGTTCTCCTTCCGCATCCTCACTCGGGCTGCGCTACGCCCCATGTCCGTCTTGATCATCGTCGCCACGTTCCCTCCTATGTGGGGTGAGGGCCGGACCATCCGACCCCCACCCCGAGACACACCACCGTAGTCAGAGTGGTACCCCCCCAGGCCCCACCACTGACCACGCCTCACGGGTGTGCCTACTTCTTGTCGAGAGCCTCGACGATCACGCTCTCGAGATCGTTCATCGTGAGCGTGAGCTGAAGGATGGCACGCTCGACACGGTCGAGTCCGATGCCAAGCACGAGCTGGTTGTCTTCGACCATGCGGTCGTGGTTCTCGTGATCTTTGGCCTGCTCGATCCTCTGCTCGCAGTCCCGAAGCATCTCTTCGAGCTTGCTCACGACGCCACCGCCATGATCTCCGCATCCTCGGGCTCGTCGCATATACCCCCGATGAAGCCCGACTGCGGATCGCTCAGGTGGTGCTCACGCATGAACGAGTGGAGCCTGGTGTACTGAGTCATCAGCTTGCGAGGCTGTCCCTTCTTCAGCCCGTAGGTGCAAGCGTTGTAGAGGGACCACGCCGAGCGGTCCTCGTACTCCTTCACGACCGGCCGCTTCCAGTACCGCATCGCCTCGTTGAACTGCACGCTGGTGAGGATGTCTTGCCCTGCCATCAGCCCGAGCTGCTCGAAGCCCGAGTACGTGTCCACCTCCACGTCCTCGAAGTGGCCCGCCTCCTGGTCGAGCACGTTGAAGTGCTCCTCCAGCTTGGCGATGCCGCCCATGATGAGCAGCTCCAAGTCCGACCACGCATCCCCGGTGTGCTTTCGCATGATCTTGAGGAAGTCGGCGTTGAACTGGAGGTTGTCGCACACGGTGAGCGTCATGCCTGCCACCAGCCCAGGCGTGATGCTCTTGTCGTGGCTCGACCGCAGGCCCACGTTGGGCAGCCGCTTGTCCCCATCGAGAACAGTGATGACCCCGAAGAGCTGCGTGTCCTTGGCGTTGACACCCAGCGCCACGTCCAGCTCGGTCGAGCTGCCGAACTCACGCATGATGCGCTGCTTGGTCAGCTCGACGAGGTCACTGAACGGGATCGGGGTGTACGTCTCGGTCTTGGCTGGCGTCGGGATCAGCATGAGATCGTGCTCGCTGATCCTTCGGCCGCCGCACATTATCATCAGTCCCATGTCACGGTGCTCCGTAGATGTTGGAGACGCGCTCGGCACGACGCCCTGTCATGCACCACACGTCCCCGCTGCAACGCTCGATCTTGTAGATCGTGCTCTCGTACTCCACCTCCCCTGTCTTCTTCGAGTAGAGGATCAGAACCACGTCTTGAAACAGGGGATCCCTGTCGTAGTGCTCGATGCACTGGTCGACGTGGTCAGGCACATCGCTGTGATCCTGCTCCATCCACGCATCTCGTAGCTTTCCGACCCACGCAGACATGGCTACCTCAAGCCCAAGTCCATTGTGAGGCCGGCCGATCTTTCGATGGCGCTTGGGTGAAGGAGAGAGGTCAGCATCCCGACCCCCCTCCAACCAACGCCACACCCTGGCGATGAGGTTCACGCGCCGACAGTCTTCGGCATCGACTGCTTGAGCCAGCCATTGACGGAGAGCACGACGCTGAACCCGTGCTTCTCGGTCAGCTCCTTCTGTTGCGTGAGGATCAGGTCACCCTCGTAGATGTTGCCCTCGACAGAGCGCACGAACTCGTGGTTGTCGCTGGCATACCCCGAGCCTGTCTCGATCGCAGCCCGTTGCATCTGCGTGAGGTTGACAGCGTTCACGTTCACCTTCACCCTCGTCTCGGCCATCGAGACGGTGCACTTCTCCTCGTCGAGCTCGAACAGCTCGATCACCTCCACTGCCCTGTTCGCCATCGCTACTGTCTTCACTTGCCCTCCTTCACCCCAACAAGGGGTGTGCCGCTCGACGGCGGCGGTCGGTTGCGGTCCGCCGACGGCGAGAACTCCTCGCCAACCAGCGTCGCTCCATGCTCTGCTCCTTTCCTCCATCCACGCCAGTACGCCTCAGTCTCGCGCTGCCTCATCACCGAGCCCTGAATGAAGGCGATGATGAAGGCACCCACCAACCCACCGATGTAGAACCACCCGAGGTGGTGCCACTCCCACATCAGTAGTCCTCCGCCGACACCGCCTCGGTCACGATGGTGATGGGCTGCTTCTCGCGCCGCTTCTTCATACGCTTATGCAGTAGGACAAGCCCGAGCACCACGTCGACCACGATGAACCCGTTGAACACACGGCCCAACGTTTGGCCCACGATGAGCAGGCCCACGTCCTCGCTGATCGCACTCGCAATGGTGGTGCCCAGCGTGGCGGTGCCTGTCACCACCGCCGCCTTGGTGGTGGTGTCGACCGCCATCTCCAGCCTGTCCTCGGTGATGGCCTTGTCGAGCTGGTGTTGCAGCTCCTCGATCCTCGCTTTGATCTCTTGTCTCTTCATCGCTTCGTCTCCTCTCGGAGCACCGCTAGTGCTCGCAGGTAGGGGAAGCACCGGATCGCCCAGTCCCCCCGGTCATCGTTGCTGATGTCACGCATGAAGATGTGCTCGTCGAAGCCCTCGAGCACCGTGCGTGCCGCCTCCTTGATGATGAGCAGCTCGGTGCATTCACCCTTCTCGCTGCCCTTCCCGATGCACTCGGCCTGCGTCTCGCTCACTCTCTCTCCTCTCGTGCGAAAAAGGGGGCCGCCGCCCGCACCCACTCGGATGCAGACGACGACCCCCTCGATGTCAGCTAGAAGCTGATGCCACCCGCCTTCGCACCCTGCCCGGGCACCTCGACCGGCTTGCCCGCCGCCTGGCTGATGAGCCTCGGCAGCGTGTTCCGCAGTGCGAACCCCATCGGGACCAGCACGTTCTCGGTCACGAGGATGAGGGCCGTCCAGCCCAGGATCTCCATCCGATCCTCGTGCTTGCTCACGTCGAGCTTGTCGTTCGAGAGATCGTTGCCCACCTTCTGCGCCAGCATCGCTGCCGCCTGGTTCCAGAGTCCGATACCCAGGAACGTCTCGATCGGGGGCTTTGCTCCAGTCGCCATCACTATCTCCTTCGCACCCCCATCAGAGGTGCTGTTGTTGTGGACGCCGTCCTTCGCCTTGATGGACGGCGACCACATGCTCGTCGAGTTCACCTCGACATCAGCGGGACGCAGCTCTGCATCCCTCACTCTCTTCTCGCCTATCGTCAGTGCCACCTCGTCGATGGCCTCATCGCACCAGTCCGCATCTCGCATGGATGTGCGGACGAACCACTCATCCAGCATCACGGGCGGTGCTCCTTCTGCCCACGCCTGAGCCATGTCGATCAGGTCGCCCGCTCCACCGTGGTGGACTGCGTGCTCCCACTCATCGAGCTGCTCTTGCGTAGGCTCGGCTGCCTTACTCAGCCGCCAACACCTGCACTGCTGCGAGAACTGGCTGCACTCGGAGCACACCATGCGTCCGAGCACCGGGATCAGAGCCCTCCCACACTGGCAAGGCTCACTGTTCTTCATCACTCATCCTCCTCTTTCAATGGAGATACACCCCCCTCGTTTTGAGGGGGGGGTGTGTCTCCTCTCTCTCGTCACCAACCATGCTCTCCCTTCTCCAGCTTCCAGATCATGCGCTGCCCCGGACGCACCAGCCTGGTGTCGAAACCTCTCGCCAAGCTGATCTCGAGCATCATCTTCGTGCCTCTGCTCCCGGCTACGATGAACCCGACCACCATGTCCGGCCCGAGGTCAGCCATCTTCGAGTTCCTGATGAAGCCAGCCCGCGTCCCGTGCCTGTCCCAGTCAGCCGGCATCTCGGTGAGCCTGATGCCCTGTGCCTTGGCCCACTCGCCGCCGTACTGGTCAGGCCCACGGCACGTGCCTTCGATCACCTGCGTGACGTGGTGCAGTGCGTGGATGGCATCGAGTGCATCGAACACCGCCTGCCTGTCGGTCCACGCCCTCGACCCGCATACCAGCAGTCTCATGCCTCCTCCTCGAGCGGACTCGCCTCGTCCGCAGCTCTGCCGGTGAGGGTGCGTGCCATGTGATGCACGGCCTGGTCCCACCCGGCGTTGTAGTTCTGCTTCGGCCACGAGTACGGCACCGGCTGCCCTCGCAGCATCGGACGCAGCAGCGCAACGATCTTCGCCGTGCGCTCGTGGTTCTCTCGGTACTCAGCTCCCATATCGTGCTCCTTCAACGCAGAAGGGAGAGCCGGACAACGTGCCCGACCCTCCCCTCTGATACGCTCACGCCCCGCTCAGGGCAGCCTTAGCCTCTATCGTGCTCGTAGCCCTGATCCACCCAGCGTGCGTGCTGCTCATCATCATGGTCGGCAAGCAGCGAACCGCACACGTCGCATATCTCTGCCTCCAGCACGTCGCCCTGGTCGTCCTCGCCCACGCTGGGCATGTCGATCGGCGTACTCATCACGTTCCTCCATCTGGGTGTGGTCTGTCCCCCCCGCACCTTGAGGGGGGGGCAGATCCACGACCTCATCTCTGGTGGTGGTGTATCGAGTGGCAGTTGGCACAGAGGACGACGCACTTCGCCACCTCTGCTGCCTGATGGCATTCGCCTTGAAGCATCACGCTCTCCTTCGCACCACGGCCAAAGGGGAAGCGGGCCGCCTTGACCCGCCTCCCCTCTCGCACTCCCTACCAACCACGCACGCTCGACATCGCCACGCCTGCCTTCCGCAGAGCCTCAAGACTCTCGTTCAGGCGCCGACCCGCGTACTCGACCTGCACCATCTCGCCCTGGTGGTCCAGCTCCCGTGCCGCCGCATACTTCGCGCGCAGCTTGGCGAGCTTCGCCTCCGTGCTCTTCACCAGCGCTCCATGCTCCTTGCGTGTCATCTCGACCTCCTTGCTGTGGGGGGTTCGTTCCCCCCGCGTTTTGGTGGGGGGGACGGACTCCGACGCCGGGATCGGGAAGGCTTGGGGCTTGCTCAGAGGAGCACGGGGTTGGGAGACTGCGTTGGTGGCATGAGCGGGGTCGGTCTGGCCTTCCAGCCCCCCCTCTACGACGTCCCCCCTCTCAGTACGGGGAAGGTCGTAGGCTCCCCTCCCTCCGGGGAGCCCATCCCGTAGCCCCGTAGAGGGCTTGGGAGGGGTGTGAGGTTGGGTTGGAGGATCCACCGTGGTGGGATGTGGACGTGAGGTAAGGCCCCCTCTTCTTCGTCCCTGCTCAGGACGGAAGAGAGGAGGCTGTAGGACAGGATCCGCCTGGAACCACGCCGCCCTTTCGGGGATGGGCGCAGACGCTTTCGCGCGCGGGAGCCCTACCGCCCCTTTCGGCCAGCGGGGCCTTGACCCCGTGACCTCTTGCTCCGCTTGCCCTGCTCGGACTTGCGGAGCTTGAAGTAGAAGGCGCGTCGAGCAGCGTTGCACTCGACGTCCGAGAACCGTTCAGCCTTGGGGGGCTCACCGAGCGTCGCTCGCCAGCCT
>Ga0255048_10000225_pt1 | contig 42266 bp, 39 predicted proteins | sample JV7_2_2_MG_FD_183619 | JGI IMG/M metagenome (GOLD analysis project Ga0255048, IMG submission 183619) | Seawater microbial communities from Jervis Inlet, British Columbia, Canada - JV7_2_2 | ecosystem: Environmental > Aquatic > Marine > Inlet | place: Canada: British Columbia | collected 2016-10-06 | reverse complement strand
ACGATGACATCCTGGGCGGAGTTCTGCTCGTTCTTATCGGCATACTTGCGTGGGGCCTCTGTCAGTTGTACAGCGGCCGTGGTGCATACATTCATTTCGGTGCTGTGATCGGCACCATCATGGTTGCCAATGTCTTTTTCGTTATCATTCCCGGTCAGCGTGCGATGGTGAATGCCGCGAGCCGTGGTGAAACGCCGGACCCCGGCCCGGGAATCCGGGCAAAGCAGCGCTCGGTGCATAACACCTATTTCACCCTGCCGGTCCTGTTCGTCATGATCAGCAACCACTACGCCATGACATATGGTCACGAGTACAATTGGCTGGTCCTGGTCGCGATCTCACTGGCCGGCGCCCTGATACGTGTCTATTTTGTCGCGCGCCACAAGGGCAGGGCCTCGCCGGTATCAATTATCGTAGCCGTGCTGATTCTGTTTGCAGTTGCCGCGGCGATCGTACCGAAGTCGAAGGCTGCGGCAGGTAAAGGCAGTGTTGACTTTGGATTGGTTCGGACCGTGATTAACGAACGTTGTACTACCTGCCATTCTGCGACCCCGACGAACCTCGCATTTCCGGCTGCGCCTGGCGGTGTCATGTTCGACAACGACAACCAGATTGTCGAGGACGCATTTCGAATCCATCAACAGACCGTAATTACGCGAGTGATGCCGATCGGAAATCTGACGCAGATCACAGAAGAAGAAAGGACCATCATCGATCAGTGGTATCGAAGTGGAGCTACGGCAGAATAATAAGTAGATAAGATGAGCTCTGACTATCCCAGGAACCTGAAAGGTTACAGCGGCAAACCCCCAAACCCCAACTGGCCGGGCGGGGCACGTATCGCGGTGCAATTCGTAGTCAACTACGAGGAAGGCGCCGAAAACTGCGTCTTGCACGGCGACGATGCGTCGGAAGCGTTCCTGTCTGAAATTGTCGGTGCCGAAGCTATCGAAGGTCAGCGCCACATGAACATGGAGTCAATGTACGAGTACGGCGCTCGCGCCGGATTCTGGCGATTGCACAGATTGTTTACGGAGCGGAAAATGCCGGTGACGGTTTTCGGTGTGGCGATGGCTCTCGAGCGCAACCCGGAAGTCGTCGACGCGATGTGGACGGCGGAGTGGGAAGTCGCGAGCCATGGTTACCGGTGGGTCGATTATCAGTATGTCGATGAAAAGATCGAACGCGAACACTTGAAAAAAGCGATCGACGTTCATACAGCAGCGACTGGGGAGCGTCCTCTCGGCTGGTATCTTGGCCGTTGCAGTCCGGCATCGCATCGCCTCGTGGCCGAAGAAGGCGGTTTTATCTACAACGCCGATACCTATGCAGACGACCTGCCGTACTGGGATTACCAGTTCGAGAAACCGCAGCTCATGGTGCCCTATACGCTGGACGCCAATGACATGCGCTTTGCGACGCCGCAAGGATTCAATTCCGGCCAGCAGTTTTTCGATTACCTCAAAGACACCTTCGACGTGCTTTACTCGGAGGGCGAGAGAAGCCCGAAAATGATGTCGGTCGGCCTGCATTGTCGCCTGGCGGGCCGGCCCGGACGCGCCGGCGCAGTGCAGAGGTTTCTCGACTACGTTCAGGAGCACAACGACGTCTGGGTGGCCAAACGCATCGACATTGCACGTCACTGGCAGGAGAAGCACCCGGCTGCAATGTAGGTATTTTTGCTCCCATCGAAATTGCTTCCCGAATTTAGTTCCAGTCATGGAACTGCATTTAGTTCCAGTCATGGAACTGCATTTGGTTCCAGTCATGGAACTGCATTTAGTTCCAGTCATGGAACTGCATTTAGTTCCGAACATGGAACTGTTCCAGCAAAGAGACCTGTCATTTGATCAAGCAATCGCTGTCAAAAATGCCTGGTGTATCATGAAAGGTTCAAACGCTTGTGCGGTGGGAGGTTTGTCACAATGAATAGAAGACTCGCACCATTTCTTTGTGTTTCAGCCATCGCTCCGGGCGTTCTTACGACTCGTCGACCGTGGCTATTTCGCATTAATCATGTACCGATTGCTTAGAGCCGGGGCACTCGTACTTTGCCTTTGGCCGATCGGGGCCCACGCGAATGTTGGAGTCCCTCTGTTTACCTATTACATGATTTACTCGTGGCTACTCCTGATTCCGATCATTGGCATTGAAGCGTATGTGCTCAGAAAACGTCTGATCGTCTCGGTCGGCAGAGCGTCAGCCGTTGCCGGTCTCGCGAACTTTTTGTCGACAATCCTTGGCACAGTTGTGGTGCTCGTAATAGATACATTGGTTCTTCCACTGGCTTTTCCTGATTTCGGTCTATTCATGGGAGCTCAGCTGGACGTCGCAGTCCTCTTCGCCCTGATTCCCTGCTTTTACCTTTCTGTCTGGTTTGAATCGCGGCTAGCACCTTCCTTTCTGGAAGGATTTTCACGCGAACAGATTTGGGACGTTTTTTTCCTGGCTAACCAGTTTAGCTATGCACTGCTCGGCATCGTCGCGATATCGAGTCTCATCAAGAATACAATCATCCAGGGACAGATCCCCTGGTAGTAGCCATGCGAGCATGCACCGCAGTATGCTTCTTCATAATGACTTCGATATCCAACCATGACTTCCGATAAATACTTGAAACATCGAAATCTGGGAGCGTTCGTAGGGCGCTACGGCGGAATATATGAACACTCTCCGTGGGTGGCAGAAGAAACGTTCGAAGTTTCCAGGGAGATCGACGACGTGGACGAGTTGGCCAGGATCTTTCGGAAGTGTGTAGATCTGGCGACCAACGAGCGAAAGCTCGAATTGATCCGCGCACATCCGGATCTTGCCGGCAAAGCAGCGTTGAGAGGCGAATTGACCGAGGAATCGAGTACAGAGCAAGCGAGTGCCGGTATCGATCAGTGCTCGCAGGAGGAATATCAGCAATTCCAGGAGCTGAACGATAGCTACAAGCAGAAATTCGGGTTTCCGTTCGTGATGGCCGTTCGAGGCAGCAATCGCCACGAGATTCTAGCCGCGTTTGGACGTAGACTTGAGAATGACAGCAAAACCGAATTTGATACGGCAATAAATGAAATACACAAGATCGCACGCCTGCGATTGCAGGAACTGGACACTTGAATAATAAAAGCAAAAATCCATTTCATCAGTGGGTGCGCCTGGAGCAACCGAGGCTGGGGACGCGGGTCGTTTTTGCGACTGATGACTTTTTCGCGGACAAGTCGAGACTCATCGATCCGGCCGATGCGGTGTTTATTGCCGAGAAGTACGACGAAAACGGCAAGTGGATGGATGGCTGGGAAAGCCGGAGAAAACGTGACCCGGGACACGACTATTGCATCGTAAAGTTCGGTCTCCCGGGCGTAGTCCGCGGCTTCGACATCGACACGAGCCACTTCACCGGTAATTTTCCGCCGCATGCCACGATTGATGGCTGTGTCAGCCAGGAAGAGAACCCCGGTGACGACGCAGACTGGCAAGAGTTGCTGCAGAAAGTCGGGCTCGTGGGTGATTCGCACCATTTGCTGGCCGTTGACGACGACACCGCTTACACACATCTGCGTCTGAATATTTTTCCGGACGGCGGCATAGCGCGTTTGCGAGTCTATGGCGAAATCCGGCCTGATCGGAATTCAATCGGCGAAGGCGAGAGTATTGATCTACTCGCTCTCGAGAATGGCGGCAGGGCTCTGCTCTGCAACGACGAGCATTTCGGCAGCATGCACAACCTCAATGTCTCGGGTCGTGGCGTCAACATGGGCGATGGCTGGGAGACGGCGCGCCGCAGAAAGCCAGGCAACGACTGGGTCATTCTGGCACTGGGGTTTCCGGGCGTAGTTGAAAAAGTCGAGATCGATACTGCCCATTTCAAGGGCAACTATCCTGACCGTGCAGCTATTCAGGCCGCGCTTCTGACTGATGCGAATCTCGACGACATGGAATTAGAGAGCAAAAACTGGGCGACATTGTTGCCCGAAAGCAAGCTGGCGATGGATCAACAACACTTCTTTGCCGACGAGTTGGCGAACAGCGATGTGGTGTCGCATGTTCGACTATCGATTTTTCCGGATGGCGGCGTCAGTCGTCTGCGCCTGTTTGGCCGGATCGCGGGCGACCACGAATGAGCGAGATAAGCATAAGTGCCTTGCCGATTACGCGGGAGCGCTTTGCGGACTATGGAGAAGTAATACACGCGTCGGCCGATTCGAAGGCAGCCATGAACGATGCGCGCTTCGATCGATTCAGCCAACTGGCCAATATCCATGCAGATGGCCGGCCGGCGTCGATAAGCATCGCGCGCTGCAAGATGCCTACGAGCTTGCCGTACCGTTTCGACGTGGTGGAGCGCCACCCGCACGGTAGTCAGGCATTCATGCCCCTGTCGCGTTTTAGTTTTTTCGTAGTCGTCGCACCAGCAGCCGAGTCGGTCGAGCCTGAAGATCTCCGGGCCTTCGTCACGAACGGCAATCAGGGCGTGAATTACCACAAGGGTGTCTGGCACATGCCGATGATTGCCCTTGAGGCCGGGCAGGAATTCCTCATCGTCGATCGCGGCACCGACGACGACAATTGCGATGAGCACTGTTTCAGTGACCCGGTAACCTTGCTGGCTGGATGATGACAATGGCCACCGCATTCAGAGCTTCGATCCTTCACTGTCGGGCAGACCCTGGTGGTGTAACGGATCACCAAAAGACGTCGGCAGTCGAATATATCGACGACGGACTGCTGATCGTCGAAAAAGGACTGGTGCGGGAAATCGGAGCAGCCGATGCGCTGCTTTCCGGCCTTTCAGAGAATGTCGAGGTGATCGACCTTTCCGACAAGTTAATCATCCCCGGCATGATCGATTGCCATGTGCATTTTCCGCAGGTCGACATCATTGCTTCTTACGGTGAGCAGCTGCTCGACTGGCTCAGAGAATATGCTTTCCCTGCCGAGCAAAGGTTTGCGAACGCGGAACACGCTGCGGAAGTCGCAGACTTTTTCGTCGACGAACTGCTACGAAACGGTACGACGACGGCGCTGGTCTTTGCGACCGTTCATCCTCAGTCTGTCGACGCGATATTCGAAAAGGCGTCGGACCTGGGAATGCGTCTCATATCCGGCAAGGTATTGATGGACAAGAACTGCCCCGAGGAACTTAGAGACGACGCAGAATCCGCGTACGAGGACAGCCGGCGACTGATCGACAAGTGGCACGGGAAAGGCCGCTTGAGCTATGCAATTACGCCGCGCTTCGCTGTGACATCCAGTGAGGAGCAGCTCGCCGCCGCAGGTCGACTGGCGAGGGAACATTCAGACGTCTACGTGCATACCCACCTCGCAGAAAGCAGCGACGAGGTTGACCTGATCGCAAAACAGTTTTCGTGGAGCCGTAGTTACCTCGATGTCTATGAGCATTTCGGGTTGGTAAGGGACCGATCCGTCTTCGCACACTGCCTTCATCTCGACGATCAGGATCGCAGCAGCATGGCCGACAAGGGCGCTGCAATCGCTTTCTGCCCGACATCAAACCTGTTCCTTGGAAGCGGTCTGTTCGATCTGCGTTCGGCTAAAAAGAAGGGCATACGCGTCGGCCTTGGCACCGACGTGGGCGGCGGCACGAGTCTGAATATGCTTCGAACGGCGAGCGAGGCGTACAAGGTTTTACATCTGCAGGGCCAGGCCCTGCCACCCTTCGACGCCTTGTACCTGGCAACCCTCGGTGCCGCGAAAGCGCTTTATCTCGACGACAAAATCGGCAATTTCGAGCCTGGAAAAGAAGCAGATTTTATCGTGCTGGACTCCAGGGCTACGTCGATCACTGCTCGAAGACTAAGTACATCGGACGATGTAGCGGAGAAACTGTTTGCGTTGATCATGCTCGGTGATGATCGTTGCGTTGCCGCGACCTACCTCATGGGGAAATGCGTGCATCAATCAAAATCGCACGAAAATCGTTGACATTGGTTCGTGTCGGCCCGGTTACGACGAGATCATCAAGTTCGGAAAAGAATCGATAGCTGTCGTTTTCGCGGAGCAAGGCGGTTGCGTCGATGGATTGCTCATGAGCCCTCTGCAGTGACGCCGGCGTGACGTAACATCCGGCGTTGTCTTCGGTACCGTCAATGCCGTCCGTGTCGCAGGCGATTGCGTGAATCCCGGGATGTCCTTCCAGGGCCAGCGCCAGCGCGAGGGAGTATTCGGAATTGCGCCCGCCACGTCCCATGCCACGGACCTTTACCGTGGTTTCGCCGCCGGAGATCAGAACGCACGGTGGCCAGACAGGTCCTTCGCCGGTCTCGATCTTCTTCGCCAGTTCAGCATGTTCCTGTGCCAGTTCGACCGCGTTCCCTTGCAAGTCACCGAGGACAAGCGGCTCGACCTTGAGTTCGCGCGCCAACCCGGCAGCGGCATTTATCGCGTCATCTGATGAGGCAAGAATGTCGAAGCTCGCATTATCGAATACAGGATCGCCGGGTTTTAAGGTCTCTGCGGCCGGGCTTTCGAGATGTTTCATCACGTTGTCCGGAATACGCAGCTCGTATCGTCGCAGAATCTCGATCGCCATCCCGGGCGACGTCGCATCGGCAACTGTCGGTCCGGACGCAATCGAGGAGGCGTCGTTGCCCGGCACGTCGGAAATCGCCAGCGTGACAATTCTCGCCGGCGAACAAGCGGCCGCCAGTCTGCCGCCCTTGATCGCCGACAGATGTCTGCGTACGCAGTTGATTTCGGTAATATCCGCGCCGCAGCGTAGCAACTCGCCGGTGATCGACTGTTTGTCCTGAAAACCTATGCCTTCGGCAGGCACAGGCAGCAGGGCACTCGCTCCGCCGGACAACAGGCATAAAACCAGGTCGTCGTCAGCAAGGTTGCCGGCTATCGTCAAGATCCTATGCGCGGCCTTCGATCCCGCCGCATCCGGAACCGGATGGGCAGCCTCCACAACCTCGATCCGATCGCAAGCGACTGAATGTCCATACGGCGTAATGACGAGGCCTGACAGCTCACCCGACCAGTTGTCCTCGACCACGCGTGCCATGGCGGCAGCTGCTTTGCCGGCGCCGATGACGATAGTTTTCCCTTTGGGACGGGAGGGTAAGCTGCCGGGAATCAGGTTCTGCGCCTTGACAGCCGCAACGGCCGTATCAAACAGAAGTCTTAGAAAACGCCTGGCGTCCGGCATTCAGGCCGCAGGCTTGCTGTCCCGCGCATCAATGAACGGCCGCAGCCTGTCAACAATACCGGCAAGCTCCGGCTTATGAATGTTTAGATCATCGATTGACAGCCCCGACAACTCGTATGGCAGGATCAGCCAATCGCTGGACTCGTGGACGAAATAGTCGGGCGGGCGAATTGTCCGATCAGTTGAACGGTACCAGACACTCGCGATTCGAATGTCATGCGGCAGATTGCGCCGCGTCTTTCTCGACAGCGTCTGGATGACGGCGTTGACACTCGAGCCCGTGCTGTAGACGTCGTCGACAATAAGTAGGGAATGTTCATTGCACAGGTTCTCGAGTAAATACTGCAGCCCATGTACGCGGATTGACCCGGCCTTATCGACCATTTTCGAATAGTCCGGTAAGCCGGTATAGGAAGTACGAATCGCAATGTGATCGGTCTTGATGCCGAAATAATCGAGGCCTTCCTGAACGGCGATGCCGACCGCGCTACCGCCGCGCCAGAGCCCGACCAGAAAATCGGGCTTGAATCCCGCCTCGAAAATGTTGGCAGCGAGTTGAAAAGAGTCGAGCAGAAGGTCGTTCGCCGCAATGAATCTCTTTTTCATTACTTTTCTCGGTCACGAGGCATGTGCTGTAGTATGAGTATAACCACAAGTTCGAGAAACGGCATGGATAAGACCGTCTTAACGGCGCAGGATCTTCTTACGGACTCGTTCGACCTGGGTGTGAGGATTCTGGAAAGCGGATTCGAGCCTACCCTCATCATTGCAATCTGGCGTGGTGGCACTCCCGTCGGCATGGCCGTTCAGGAAGTCTTTGCTTACTGCGGCATCAATTCCGATCACATTGCGATTCGCACGTCATCTTACGTCGGTGTCGATGATCGCGGTGCGGTGGCCGTGCATGGTTTGAACTACATTATCAAGAAAGTTTGCTACGACGATCGCGTTCTGATCGTTGATGACGTGTTCGATACCGGTCATACAATCAAGGCGGTGATCGACGAGCTTACCAATCGCGCCCGTGGCAATACGCCCGAGGACATCCGGACCGCAGTTCCCTGGTACAAGCCGACGAGAAATGAGACTGACCTCGTTCCCGACTACTACATCAGGGAAACCGCTGAATGGCTGGTGTTTCCGCACGAGCTTGACGCGTTGACCCCTGACGAAATGCGAATCGCACGGCCCGATCTGCACAAGATCATCAGCGCGGTATCCGACCGGGCAGCTTCCTAGCCCGGATGAAGCGACTCTGCGTGTACTGCGGCTCCAGCGAGGGCAAGAATGATGATTATGTGCGAGCGGCCGGAGAAATGGCCGAGGTCCTCGTGCAAAACAGAATCGGTCTTGTCTTCGGGGGCTCCAGCAAAGGCATCATGGGACAACTCGCCGACGCGGTGCTTGACGGTGGCGGCGAAGTGGAAGGCGTGATACCGAAGTCACTGCTCGAAAAGGAAATCGCCCATGACGGCCTGAGCAGGATGCATGTTGTGGATTCCATGCATGCGCGGAAATCAATGATGGCCGTGTTGTCCGACGGGTTCATAGCCATGCCGGGCGGATTCGGCACGCTGGAGGAGATCGTCGAGATCCTGACCTGGGCGCAACTGCAGTTTCATGAAAAGCCCTGTGGCCTGCTTAATGTGCATGGCTACTTCAACCATCTGTTGTCATTCCTGGATCATGCCGAGGCGGAGGGGTTTTTGCGGCCTGAACATCGGGCGATGCTGCTGGTCAGCAAAACTCCGGCGGATCTTCTTCGGCGTTTCGAGTCTTATGTAGCGCCAACGGTCGAAAAATGGAAGTGACCGGGAGTCTAGAAAATCAGCCGTAACTTTCCTTTGGCAGGCACTCGCAGATTCGAGCCGAACAGGGAATATTGTATGCCTATCTTTCGCCCTTTGAGGTCTGATCCGGCGCAAATTCGCAAGGGGACCTCGTAAGCATTCACCGGTGATCCAGGTGGAATCTCTCCGAGTGTTTTCGATATGTGAATAGCCTCTTCTTTCATATTGACCGTCGGATATTCGGATGCATCAGTCTTGGACCTGTCCACATACGCGCCGTCACGCAAAGTTTTTGGTAGCTGCCCGGCAACGCGCAACGCATCGTGATTGGGCATGATTATCGAGAGAGAGGCATCCAGTATCGGCTCGTCACCCTGGTTGAATACGACGAGCTGCAGATCTTGCGCATTGGTCTCGAACAAAAAGTGATCATCATCATTCTTGTGTTTCTTCTCGACCGTTTCTATCTCTGCCTTGATTTCATCGGCCGAACGATCTTCGTACGGACTGTCGGATCCGTAAAGCCGTGCGTGCGTAAGGCGGGCCATCACCATCGTCGACCCATGATCGTTCTCTTTGCTCTGAATATCGAGTAACTGCTGGAGTTTGCTGGCCGCCACTGCGGAAGGCATTTGTGCAAAATCGATTGTCTCGATATTGAAGTCTTTGTGAATAATTTCTCCCGGAAAGCCTATTTCGACCCGCTCTCCCGATACAGAGTCCTGGAACTTTTTGGCGAACATGTCCAGAAGAATCTTGCGACCCATCTTGATGGGCGCGTCATTCACACGGATGTATGCGTCGCCGCGGCGCAGCTTTTCGGAATAATCGACGCGCATCATGTATGGACGGTCCTGGCAATCGCCAATTTCGAAGACGCCAACTCGCTCTCCTTCAAGACTCACCGAATGGTAAGTCAGCCGAATCGGCGGCTCGATGAAATCGGTCACGAGGTTCGCGTAGGCGGGTTTGCCGGAGAAGTCGTCCGGGCTCACGGACGCAAGCCGCTTATCGCCTTTCTTGTCGATTTCTGCACCCACAATGATGTAACGGGAACCGTGGACGGATGCGTTTGCCATGGCGCCCACATCACGCAGGAACTGGCGAATGCCTTTTTCCCCGTATTCCTTGGGACGAAGCTGGACCCCGGTGCTAGGGGTCGCTGTCTGAACCATTTTTGCTAGATTAGTCGCCATCGAACCCCAAATTTTGACTGATTATGTTCAACAAGATGGGAACCAATCTACACTTCTGTGGTTTGGTGGTGGCTGTAGCCAATGCTCAGCCGCAGCTGCAACAGAGCCTGGCCCGGTTGGAAAGTCAAGCTCTTGTTTTTATTGAATTAATTCGAAGTGGTCGCTTAGGCTTACCAGCGCAGGCGCCAACTTGAACCGCCTGGCCCTTTGGAACCACGCCGCTTGCGCATCCTCGCATGCAGTGCCGCACGCTTGTCGGCCAGCCATTCCTCGCGTCCGACTTTGGTATCCTCGCCCGCCTCGGCGCGGCGCTGTTCTTCGGCAGCCCGATACTCGATAAATTCCTCGTAGGACTCAATTTCTGACTTGAGTTCGCGGATGACGAGTTCGACGTAGATGGCATCGTCGAGAAATCCGAGCCCGGGAATATGGTCGGGAATCAGGTCCTCCGGATCACAGAAATAGACCAGGGCACCGAGGACCCGGCGGCGCTCCTCCTCGCTCAGCTGCCACTCTTCGTCGCCGACCATGTCTATGACAACCTGAAGTTGTGACAGGCGATCGTCGATGAAGGACGGCAAATCTGTCGATTTGGCGTCTTTGATTAGCTGACGGGCAGCAGCCTCTATATTGACGGCGTTCTCGTCGCTTTCCATTGCCGCTTTTGCTTTATCAACAATGGCTTGAAAGTGACTGAGATCGGAATCGCTAAGTGTGAATGTAATGTCGAGGGGCATATCTGACCGTCCTTCTTTGTTTGTTGAATTTTTGGACAATGATGGCCCATCGACGCCGGTTTATTACTCTTTTCGGCTGTCCGGGGCCCTTGACCTGTCTGGATTGTAACCGGAACAGACATGCTGAGCTACGCACAAACAGGTGAATTCAGGCGTGTACGGGCGGTAATTGGCCAATTCAGGACTGGCGTCCTCGATTCTGACAGGCAGATTGTAGCGAGGAATACATCGGATGCGACCGATGCAAGAAATTCCCGTCTTTGCATTATTATCTCTACCGGGGATTGGGCCCGGAAGTACATCAGCGAGGGACGAGCATGCCGTCATACGTTAGCCACCTGGAAGCCGCGATAGACGGCACACATTTACCAGCGCGTGAGCAGCATACACTGCACGAAGGCAGGCCTATCTGGGTCCGCTATGACCTCGACGCAGTCGGAAGAGCGATGACTAAAGAGATTGTGCAGAAACGCCCGCATACGCTCTGGCGCTATCGAGAGCTGCTACCGGCAGAGGACGACAGAGGCATCGTGTCGCTCGGCGAAGGCATGTCGCCTCTGTTGCGTTGCGATCGCCTGGGCAAGTCGCTCGGTTTGAGCAACCTGTTCATAAAAGACGAGTCGCAAATGCCGACCGGATCGTTCAAGGACCGCGGTCAGACCGTTGCTATCACTATGGCCAAATGGTTCGGCGTCAATAGAGTCGCGATACCAACCGCAGGCAATGCCGGCGGATCGATGGCCGCGTATGCTGCCAGAGCCGGCATGGAAGCCTACGTGTTCATGCCCGACGACGCGCCGGAAATTAACCAGTACGAAGTCGTCCAGGCTGGCGGACATGCGTATCTCGTCAATGGCCTGATCAACGACTGCGCCAAAATCGTACTCGACGGCAAGGAGGCGATGGGCTGGTTCGACATATCGACTCTGAAGGAGCCGTACCGTATCGAAGGCAAGAAGACGATGGGCCTGGAACTTGCCGAGCAACTCGACTGGACGCTGCCCGATGTAATTCTCTATCCGACCGGTGGTGGTACGGGACTGATCGGCATGTGGAAAGGATTCCAGGAATTGCGGGAACTAGGTTGGCTTAAAGGCGAGCGTATGCCGCGAATGGTCGCGGTTCAATCTGATGGTTGTTGCCCGATTGTAGAAGCATTCAAAAAGGGTGAGAGATTTGCGGAGCCAGTCGATGATGCGGTTACGATCGCGGGCGGATTACGCGTGCCGGTCGCCGTCGGGGACTTCATGATGCTCGACGTTATCCGGGAAAGCGACGGCTGTGCAGTTGCCGTTTCGGAAGAACGGCTAGTTGAGTGGATGCATCTCGGCACCGAGGCGGAAGGCATTTCCATCGGGCCGGAATCTGCTGCATGCATCGGTGCGGCCGAGAGCCTTCTTAACTCGAAATGGCTGACGTCCGAGGAACAGGTTGTCATTTTCAGTTGCGGCGGGGCGAGGAAATATCCCGAACTGATTCGGGCAGACTTACCCAGGATCGATAAAGACAAGGTACCGGACTGGGCATCCCTTTAGCCGTGACAGCGAATACCTGATCCGGAAATCAGTATCCAAATCAATCAAAGCTCATTCCAAGCTGCTTTCCTTTGCATGGATGGATTGCTCGAGATTGCGCGGTCGGATTAAATCATTGAAACGATCGTCGTCGCGGAAGAAGTCCCAGCGTGGATCGAGATACAGCTCCCAGCGAACAAAACCGGCCGGCTTGCCGATCATTTTCGACATAATTTCCAGCGCCCGATCTCGTTCACCGGCCAGCGCGAGAATCTCGCACAAATATCGAAGCTGCCACGAACCATCAAGTTTGTCGCCATCCAGCGAAAGGATTTCGGTAGCCTCTTCAGCGATTGCAATCGCCTGCGCGTGTTTGCCCTGCAATGCAAGTGCCAGCGCCAGCGTATCGAACTCAAGCGCCACATGTGTATCTGAGCGATTGCGGTCTATTTCGGCCAGGCGCTGCACCACTTCGCCAAGCAACCGATCGGCCCGATCGGTTTCACCTATATGCCGATACGCCCTTGCCAGGTCCAAGTCGCGGTAGCCGGCGAAACCGGCAAGCGACGCAAAATCCCGAACCTCCGGCCGGCCCCAGGATTCGATGACCTTGGCAATGTCACGCTCGTACCAGGGCAGCCCAACCGTCGCAAAAAAGTAGTCTTCACCGACGTTAGGTCGAATGCCGGCGTAGCGCTCGCGTGCGGAAACAACATCGCCCTGCGACCACAACGGCAGCATCGCCGCGATCGAAGCCAGATCGGTGTCATCGCTAAAGCGCTCACGCGCCGGCAGCAGAAAGTCCTCCAGTCGTGACCATTGTTGCATGAATGACAAGGTTTCGGCGACGCCCGACACTGCGGCGGCGTTCGCGGGATCCAGGTCGGCGGCTTGCAGTAGACTGCTCACGGATTCTTCCCACAGACCCAGCCTCCGCTGTGTGTACCCGAGCCTTTCCAGGACGAATGCATCTCCCGGCATCGCAGCATGGGATTTGAGGATCGCATTCAGGGCCGCAGGGTAGTCCTGTTCGAAGCGGTACAGGAATTCCCCCTGTGCGGCCAGTAACTCGGGCGATCCGGGACTGAGGACGGCTGCCGCTTTGTTCAATGCTGTACGCGCAGCCTGCTGGCGTTGTGGTGTAACGTCGTAGCCCATCCAGACCGCCTGACCATGAATGTCGGCCAACTGCAGATGGGCCAGTGCAAAGTTAGGGTCGAGCGCTACGGCCTGTTCAGCGTAAGGCTGTGCAGCCTTGAACTTCTCCATGTTGTAACCGGAGCTTCTAATCAAGTCGCGCGCGCGCAAATAAGCATCGTACGCTTCGAGGCTTTGTGTCGGCGCACCCGCAAACGCTTCTTGTTCCTCCTCCGTCAGCTGTCCTCTTACAGCTGCGACGATCTGGCGCGTAATTTCGGTCTGGATATCGAACAGATTATCGATCGTCATTTCGCGATCGAATGTTTCGGCCCACATGTGTTGGTCGGTCGCGACATCAATTAGCTGGGCGTTAATGCGGATGCGTTGCCCGGCGCGTTGCACGCCGCCTTCCAAAACCGTCGCCACACCGAGTTCCTGGGCAATTTGTGGTACGCGCATGTCGGTATCCCGATATTGCATTACCGATGTTCGCGAGATTACTTTCAGGTCATTGATCTTGGCGAGTTGAGTGAGCAAGTCATCGTGTATTCCATCAGTAAAGAACAGGTCTTCGTCGCGGTTGCTACGATTGGCGAAGGGAAGAATTGCGATGGATTGAGCGCCGAGTTTGGCGGCATCGGGAGAGGACTCGCCTTCCGCACCAGCGGAAACTGACACCGATTCGGTTACTGGTTGTTCGCTAGCCATTTGTTGCCACGCGAACATGCCTGCCACGCTGAGTGCGGCAGCCAGTGTGACGTAGTCGAGTTTTCTCGCGGTCAGGTGGGTGATCGATTCGTCGCGAATCACATCACGCTCGCGCTTGATGCCATCCGGCGTAATTTCATACGCCCACGAAATAATCAGAGCAACAACCATGCCGATCGCCAGGATCAGGAACAGCGACTTGAATACCCAATCCGGTGCTTCGATATTATTCAGCACCAGATCGGCAATCTGCAAGATCAGCCAGGCGCCAATCGTATAGGCCATGGCAACACGGAAGACATTGCGGCGTTTTAGTTCGTCAAAAACTCCCACGCGATGGTCCCCTGAAGGTGCGATTCGGTATTCGGACTTCTGCAATAGCCTAGCAGACAAATTGCCGCGCGGGTTGATGTGCCATAAGCATTGGTCTTGTGTCCAATTCGCAGCAGGCCAAGACGCTTACCTGTCTGCCAAGCGCCTCAAATCAGGCGATGTACCGGGCACAGGCCGGCTATTTTGGCGTATCGGACAAATTCGATGGCGATCTGCTTGAAAGAATCGGCTGGATGTCAGCCGACCTTTTAACATTTCTTTTCCATTTTCCTGTGATGCAGATTGGAAACGGCGGCATACTATCAATCTGTGGGCCAAAATCACCCACCGGTCAATAAAACAACCGAAAAAGCAGTATTTTGGACGGTCAAAGCACAAATTCAGTCATTCGGCTGCAAAACCTGGATCGCTTCTACCAGATGGGCGAGGAGACCATTCATGCCCTCGATGATGTCTCGCTGGAAATAGAGCGAAACGAATACACGGCAATCATGGGTCCGTCCGGGTCAGGGAAATCGACGTTGATGAACGTGATCGGTTGCCTGGATTCTCCAACAGGGGGTCAATACTGGCTCAACGGCGAACTCGTGTCGGCAATGAACGATCGCCAACTTGCACGGGCGAGAAACAAGGAGATTGGATTTGTATTTCAGACATTCAATCTTCTCTCGCGCATAACTGCCTTGAGCAACGTTGAGGTGCCACTCATTTATGCAGGCATTCGTCGCAAAGACAGATACGAAAAGGCGAAGCACGCCCTGGAGACTGTGGGCCTTGCCGACAGGATGCAGCACCGGCCCTCCGAAATGTCGGGGGGTCAGAGGCAGCGTGTTGCGATTGCCAGAGCGCTGGTAACCGAGCCAAGCATTTTGCTCGCGGATGAACCGACCGGAAACCTGGACTCGAATACCGGCGACGAAATCATGAACTTGTTCGATCAGCTTCAGGAAGCAGGCAATACGCTGATCGTCGTTACGCACGAAGAATACATTGCCAACCACGCGGGACGTGCGATTCGTTTAATTGACGGCAAGATTGTCGGCGACACCATCACAGGACAAGATATATGAGACTAAAAGTACTCGCGCTTGCAGGGCTGCTTCTCGTGGCATGCGCCGAAGAGCGTGACGACGTCGTTGTCTATGAGTCTGCAAAAGTCGAGCGACGCTCGATAGAGGTGAGCGTCGAGTCGTCAGGCGTTGTCGAACCGCTGGCCACGGTCGAAGTAAAGTCCAAGGCCTCCGGAGAGGTCCTCGAGTTATTGATCGAAGTTGGTGATCACATCGAGCAAGGCGATTTGCTGGTGAGAATCGATCCGCGAACCGTCAGAAATCGGTTCGCACAAGCCGAGGCAGAGCTAAAAGCCGCTCAGTCCCGCCGCACTATTTCCGTCAGTCAAATGGAACGTGCAGAGTCGCTGTTAAGTCAAGGTACTTATACCGAGTCCGATCATGAAGCAGCAGCGCTGGAGCTGGCGAATGCTGAAGCACAGGTGGTCAGTGCCACGGTTGCTGTCGAGAATGCCCGCATTGCCGTTGATGACACGGACATTCGTGCGCCCGTCTCTGGCACGGTGATCGAAAAACCGGTTGAGAAAGGTCAGGTAATCTCATCACCGACGCAGGACTTTGCCGGCGGTACGCTACTGATGAAAATGGCGGACCTGAGTGCAGTGCGAATTCGTGCAATGATCGATGAGACCGATATCGGCAAGGTCAGGCCCGGTATGCCCGCGATCGTAACGGTTGCGGCCTATCCGAATCAGCCCTTCAACGGCGAGGTCGTGAAGATCGAGCCGCAGGCTGTAGTCGTTCAAAACGTCACGATGTTTGCTGTTCTTATCGGCATTCAGAATCCGGAAGGATTGTTACTGCCCGGTATGAACGCAGAAGTCGAAGTATCGGTCGCTCAAAGAGACGGGGTGCTGACCGTTCCGGTGATCGCTTTGCGCACGGAGCGAGATGTCGTTGCCACAGCCGGCATTCTGGGCATTAGCGAATCCGAACTGCGAACCGAATTAAATACTGATGATGGTGGTTCGAAGGCCAATGCTCCGGAGGCTGATACTGCCGAGACGATGACGATGCGTGGCCGGACGATCAAGTTGCCGATGGGAGTGAAGTCTTCCCAAGTTAACGAGATCATGGAAAAGCGGCGGAACGGGAAGAGCCTGAATCCGAATGAGCAACAACTTATGCAGCGCATTTTCCGAAATGCAGGCAGTCCGTCGAACGGCGGCGAGGGTGATACACCCGACTATCGGTTTGGTGGCGACTTCTGGGTCGTTGTCGACAGTAGCGACGGATCAAAAATAGTAAAGGTGCGCGCCGGATTGACTGATCTCGATCACGTCGAGATTATTTCGGGCCTTGATGAGACTGACGAGGTCTTGTTGTTGCCGAGTGCACACCTTGTCGAAACTCAGGAGCGGTTACAGAGTTTCATCACACGCCGTGTCGGCGGCGTACCGGGAATAAGGTAGCGGTTTAGCGCGCAGGGGACAACGTGCTTATTTCCGAAACATTCTGGATAGCGCTGCAGTCGATTCGCAGCAATCTGTTCCGTGCGGCATTGACTATGTTAGGCATCATCATTGGCGTTGCAGCCGTCATCACGATGGTCGCACTCGGTACCGGTGCACAAAAAGCGATCGATGATCAGATGGAAGCACTTGGCGGTGACATCCTGTCAATTGTAGCCGGCAGTTGGTGGAATCGTGGAGTCGCACGAGATTTGCGAACGCTGACTACGGATGACTCACTCGCGATTGCTCGTGATTCTCGACATGTCGATGCTGTGGTACCGGAGATAAGCGAGCGCTATCAGGTCAAGTACGGTAACAACAACATCAATATCGGCATTGTTGGCACGACACCAAACTATTCAACCGTTCATGGCTTCGAAATCGAACTCGGTGAAATGTTCAGTGCATCGCACAACTCGAGCCGCAAGCGTGTCGCGGTGTTAGGTGCAGAGATCCCGGAAATGCTGGAGACCGACGCGACCGGAATCGTCGGCCGTACGATCGCGATTCGGTCAATCAATTTCAAAGTCATCGGTGTTCTACAGGCAAAAGGAACAACGGGTTGGAGGAATCCGGATGATGACATCTGGATTCCGCTGAGCACGGCTCAGTTTCGAGTCACTGGCAATGACATGGTCGAAACGATCAGTGCAAAGGTCTCACCCGATTCGGCGCCTGAGCTGGCGATGGTTGATATCGAGCGCATTTTGCGTCGCGAACACGGCATCCTGCCTGGCAAAGACAATGACTTTGCGATCCGTGATCGAAAGCAGTTTCTCGACGCGCGGCAGGAAGCAACGCAAGTGTTTACCTATCTTCTGGCTGGAATTGCCGGGGTCAGTCTGCTTGTAGGCGGTATCGGCATCATGAATATCATGCTGGTTACAGTCACGGAAAGGACCCAGGAGATAGGCATTCGCAAGGCGCTCGGTGCGACCAAGCGAAATATTCTTCTGCAATTTCTTGTCGAGTCGATGACCCTCTGCCTGATTGGTGGTGCGATGGGTGTTGTAGTAGGCGCAGGCGCTGCGGCTTTCGCAGCAAAGTTTGCAGGCTGGCAAACGATAGTGACATCGAGCTCGGTATTTACGGCTTTCATATTCAGTGCGGCGGTCGGCCTCTTCTTCGGCATCATGCCGGCGCGAAGGGCTGCCAGGCTCGACCCGATTGAAGCCCTGCGACACGAGTAATAAGCGGCTCAGCCGTAATAAAAGGGGCGAAATACCGGTCAGATTGAGAGGCTCGAGGAATACCTGACATGTCAAATGGACACATTTTCATTCGCGTGGCGTTTGTCACACTGCTGATCTCGTCGTTGATCGTCTCGATCGACCAACTCGGTATCGCGGCCGGCATGCTGGAGCTTCCTGCAAGGGCCGAGGATATCTCGCCCAAGCAAGTGGGCGATCAGGCGCCGGCGTTCACCGTGCGAACCGTAGATGGTGAGGCGTATCGGTTTGACCCGGATAATCTTGAACGACCGACCATTTTGGTATCCTTTCGCGGCGGGTGGTGCCCCTACTGCAATACGCATTTGTCCGAACTCCGGCACGTCATTCCGGACCTCAAGGCAAACGGGTTTGATGTGCTGTTCCTGAGTAATGATCGTCCGGAGCAGTTGTATTCGAGCCTGAAGTTGGAAACTCAGGAGGATATTGACGGCCTGGATTACATCATCCTGTCTGATGCCAATATAAAGGCCGCACGGGCGCTTGGCACAGCCTTCATCGTTTCCGATGAGCTCATCGAATATCTGGATGAAAAAGGCCGGGATTACGAGGAATCGTCGATAACGAAGTATCGGGCACTCGCCGTGCCTGCCGTCTTCGTTATCGGTGTGTCCGGAGAAATCAAATTCGTCTATGCTAACCCGAACTACAAAGTTCGCCTGTCCGTAGACGAGCTGAGGCACGCAGCAAACGAACTGTTGGCCAATAAATAAACCTGACACCTTTTTTGCCTTTTTTGCGTTTATGATGCTGTTTCCGTCCGGGAACGCCGAGGCAGCCCCAGCCCAATGAAACAAATAATAAAGGCGACTACCAAAATCGAACCGAACGAACTGAGGGCGACGGTTTTGTCATTCCTGTTCGTGTTCACCCTGATGGCAGCGTATTTCATCCTGCGCCCGGTGCGGGACGCCTTGTCGAGTGACTGGACTGACGCCGAGTTAAGCTGGCTCTGGAGCTCCACGTTTTTCATCAGTCTTATCGCCGTCAGCTTCTATGGCGCAGTTATATCGCGAGTCCAGTTCAAGAATCTTGTTCCCGGCGTCTACATTTTCTTTTCTCTGTCGTTTTTTGTCTTTTATTTCGGCTCTACGTTCGTCGAAAATCCGGGCTACATCGACAAGTCGTTCTATGTATGGCTCAGCGTTTTCAGCTTGTTTCATATTTCCGTATTCTGGAGCTTCATGTCGGATCTGTTTTCGAAGGACCAGGCGCCGCGCCTGTTCGGAATCATCGCGACCGGCGCCAGTACCGGTGCAATAGTCGGCCCGATGATCCCGACCTTTTTTGCCGACAACCTGGGCGCAACGAACCTGATGCTGATAGCGGCGACGATGTTGCTGATTCCAGTATTGATTATCCGGGAACTGGATAAGCTGAAGAGCACCGAGCTCGGCAATGAGGATGTACGAGTCGACCTCAGTGCTCAGCAATCAATTGGAAAGAATCCGTTCGCCGGTTTCGGACTGTTTTTCGGCAGTCGATACTTGTTGGGTATCGGTATTTTCATACTTTGTTACGTCGCCATCAGCACATTTGTGTATTTCGAGATCAAGAACTTGCTGGTCGATGTCGACCGTGATGTACGAACCCAGATCTGGGGCGGAATCGATCTGGCCGTTAACATACTTGCCATCGCTACGGCTGTATTCGCGACAGGTCGAATCGCAACAAAATTCGGCATGCCGACAACGCTTGCATTGATCCCCGTTCTGATAGTCGCCGGATTGCTGATCGTTGCCGTCGCGCCAATCATTTCCGTTGTGGCCGGACTTCAGATTGCACGCCGCGCCGGCAACTATGCGATCACGCGGCCGGGTCGCGAGATGTTGTTCACAGTCGTCGATCGTGAGACGCGATTCAAGGCAAAGCCGGTGATCGATATTGTCGTTTATCGCGGCGGTGACATGGTTAACGCGTGGGCATTTACGGCGCTTACGACCGGCCTGGGCCTCGGGCTCGGCGCGGTCGCAGCAGTTGGTGCCGGCATCGCAGCTGTCTGGGCCGTGGTTGGCGTCTATCTCGGAAGGTCATATCATCGGACTGCCGCTGCGGCCGATGCCGGCACAGCACCGGTAGAACAATAATCGGGAGGAAATGATGGCGGAAGCCTGGATCTGCGACGCAGTGCGGACGCCAATCGGAAGGTATGGTGGTGCATTGTCATCAGTGCGAACTGACGATCTGGGGGCGATCCCGCTTCGCGCACTCCTCGAACGAAACGAGAGCCTGACTGCCGACGCGATCGATGACGTTGTTTACGGTTGCGCCAACCAGGCCGGCGAAGACAATCGCAATGTCGCCCGGATGTCTTCCTTGCTTGCCGGTTTGCCTCACAACGTACCGGGTGCAACGGTTAACCGGCTTTGTGGCTCGGGAATGAATGCGCTTGGTAATGCAGCTCATGCGATCAAAGCTGGCGACGCAAACGTCGTCCTCGCCGGCGGGGTCGAGTCAATGTCACGCGCGCCGTTCGTACTTGCAAAGTCGACAAAGGCATTCGGTCGCAACGCTGAAATTTACGATACGACACTCGGTTGGCGATTCGTTAACAGGAAGCTTGAAGAACAATACGGTATCGATTCGATGGCTGAGACAGCCGAGAACGTAGCGGCTGAATTCGGCGTGTCACGGGCAGACCAGGATCAATTTGCCCTGCGCAGTCAGCAAAAGGCGGCGGATGGCATATCGAGCGGACGATTGTCGGAAGAAATCACGCCAGTGGCGGTCCCGCAACGACGTGGTGACCCGGCGATCGTCGATAAGGATGAACACCCCCGCGCAGATTCGACACTCGAGGGACTTCAGAAGTTACGGCCGATCGTCCGAAATGACGGTACCGTGACGGCCGGCAACGCTTCGGGGATCAACGACGGGGCCTGCGCTGTTCTTGTTGCGTCCGACGATGCTGTCAAAGATCACGAACTGACACCGATGGCAAAGATATTGGCATGGGCCTCGGCCGGTGTTGAACCACGTGTCATGGGCATTGGGCCAGTTCCCGCTTCCAAGAAAGCTCTCGATCTTGCAGGACTTGCGATAGATCAGATGGATGTCATCGAATTGAATGAAGCGTTTGCCGCACAGGGACTCGCAGTGTTGCGGGAGTTGGGCGTCGGAGACGATGCAGAAAACGTCAATCCAAATGGAGGTGCCATTGCATTGGGGCACCCTCTGGGCATGTCCGGGGCCCGGCTTGTAGGGACAGCTGCATATCAGCTCAGGCGTATCGAAGGCCGTTATGCGCTCTGCACGATGTGCATCGGCGTGGGGCAGGGGATAGCAATGGTCATCGAGCGCGCTTGATGAAAACTTCTGTCGCCAAAGATCCCAAACAGGATCTACGCAGACTCGCAGAGCGCATCCGCGGCCGTCGAACTATCAAATTATTCCTGCAAACGCCGGTCGACCGGCAAGTCATAATCGACGGCATAGAAGTCGCCCGGTGGGCACCCAACCATCACCTGACAGAACCGTGGCACTTCTACCTGCTCGGCAAAAAAGCAATGAAAGCGAACGTCGATCTCATTCGTCAAATAACTACCGAGAAGCATGATGCGAACAAGGCCGATTTCAAGGCAAAAGCCGCGCAGGATATTCCCGGCTGGCTGGTCCTCACCTGCAAGAGAAGCGACGACGAGGTTTTGCAGCGTGAAGATTACGCGAGCTGCTGCTGCGCAATGCAGAACCTGATGCTCTATCTGTCCGAGGCGGGCATCGGATCGAAATGGGCCACCAGCGCAATCGCCGAGGACAAACGTTTTTACAAACTGCTGGGCATTGATCAGGAGCAAGAGCTTATCGTCGGCGTGTTGCGATACGGTTATTCGAAAATCACACCGACTCAATCAAGAAAAGAAACGAGCGAGATCATCACCGAGCTGGACTAGGCGCCTGCGTATGAAGCGCGGGGCGCTGTTCGAAGAGGTGTCTGCCAGACCTGGCACTAACGGTCTTTCAGGATCTGAATATCTCACGACCGTCTATGAAGAGGTCCGATAGCTCATTGAGCCCGAGCCAGTAAGTCAGCTCCCTGGGATGACCGATGTTCCATACTGCAATATCGGCACGCTTGCCGATCTCGAGCGTGCCACGATCGTGCAGGAGACCAAGGGCCCGGGCCGCTTCTCTGGTTACACCGGCAAGGCATTCCTCGGGTGTCAGTTTAAATAGCGACGATGCAAGGTTCATTGCCGCGCGAAGCGAGCATAGCGGCGACGTACCGGGATTACAGTCCGTAGCAACGGCGATCGGGACCTCATTTTCCCGGAACTTCTCGACCGGCGGCCGTCGTGTCTCGCCGAGCGACAAGAAAGCCCCGGGAAGGAGAACGGCAACGCTGCCTGCTTCAGCCAATGCCTGCACACCTTTGCTGGATGCATATTCGAGGTGATCGGCAGACAGTGCGTGATAGTTTGCCGCGAGTTCGGCACCGCCACAGTCAGACAACTGATCCGCATGCAGTTTGACAGGCAGGTTCAGCGATTCAGCCGTCTCGAACAATATTGCGATCTGGTCCGCGGAAAACGCGATGTTCTCGCAATAGGCATCAACAGCGTCGACGAGTCCTGCATCAGCCGCCTGCGGCAGTGCTTCCTTGCAGAGCAATTCAATATACTGATCTGCCTTGCCCTCAAACTCCGGCGGCACGCTGTGCGCACCAAGAAAAGATGTCGACACGGAAATTCCGGACGAACCCGCCAGCGATCGAGCAACGCGCAGCATCTTCAATTCGTTGTCGACATCGAGTCCATACCCCGACTTGATCTCGACTGTCGATACGCCTTCGCGTGATAGCGCATGTAACCGTACAGCAGCAGACTTCGCGAGTTCATCCGGGTTGGCATCGCGTGTTGCCTCGACGGTCGACAATATACCGCCGCCCGCCTTTGCAATTTCCTCGTAGGAGGCGCCGCTGAGCCTTTGCTCGAATTCCCCGGCGCGGTCGCCGCCAAAAACCAGGTGCGTATGGCAGTCGATTAACGCAGGTGTCAGCCATCGGCCGTTGAGTGAAAGGGTCTTGCAGTTGACCTCGGCAGGCAGTTCCGATTCCGTGCCGATCCAGGCGATTTTTCCGTCGGCGATGCCGACGCCACCACTCTCGATTACGCCGTAGGAGATATCATTCTCCTGCATCGTGGCGATGCGGGCGTTGGTTAGCATCAGGTCGAATGTGGGCATCGGCCGTCCTTATACCATGCGGATTGCAAAAACCGGTAGCATGCACTAACCTGTATATACAACCTGCAGGACACCGTGCATGAGCTCACTTTACGCCAGAAAAGCCCTGCTCCCCAGCGGCTGGGCAACAGGCGTTCGCTTCGAAATATCTGCCGGCCGCATCGAGGCGGTCGAGCAGGAAGCCGAGGCCCTGACCGACGAGTCGCACGCCGGTATCGTCATCCCCGGCCTCTGCAACGCCCACAGCCATGCATTTCAGCGCGCCCTGGTCGGTCGAACGGAACAACGCTCGCCGCAAGGCCAGGATAATTTCTGGACCTGGCGAGTCGCGATGTATCGCCTGGCCCGTCGCATCGACTCTGACATGCTGAACGCGATCGCCTGTCGCGTCTATGCCGAGATGCTGGCAGCGGGGTATACATCGGTCGCCGAATTCCATTACCTGCACCACGCCGGGCATGAAGCAATCGTTGACGCCGCGAAAGAAACCGGCATCCGACTGACATTCATTCCGATTCTCTATGAGCGCGCAGGGTTCGATAACGCGAAGCCTGACGATGTACAAAAACTATTCATCAAGTCGTTTGATGAACTTGTCGCGCTTTGCGAGCAAACCAGAAATACCGATAGTGAACGTATCGGTGTCGGTGTCGGCATTCACAGCCTCCGTGCTGTAACAGAAGACTCGATTAATCGGCTTTCAGAATTTGTGATGTCTGAAAACATGCCAATGCACATCCATCTGGCGGAACAGCAGAGCGAAGTAGACGAATGTCTTTCACACTATAAAGCCAGACCGGCGCGCTGGCTGCTTGATCATTGCGACGTCGACACAAATTGGTGCCTCGTGCACTCGACGCATCTGGAGCCAGACGAGATATCGGCGATCGCCAGGTCGGGTGCAGTCGTTTGTCTTTGTCCGAGCACCGAAGCCAATCTCGGCGACGGTACTTTTTCGTTGCAGGCGTTTCTCGCTGAAGGCGGGCAAATAGCGATTGGATCCGACAGTCACGTCACGATAAATCCCTTCGAGGAGTTGCGCTGGCTCGAGTACGGCCAGCGCCTCACGACGCGATCGCGAAATGCATCGGTCCTCAAGGGAGCGCATACGGGGCATGCGCTTTTCGATCGAGTCTTGATGGGCGGCGCTAGTGCCTGCGGACAGGAGAGCGGCAGACTCGAGCCGGGCGCGCTGGCCGATCTCGTCGTTCTCGACGAAAACGATCCGATGTTTGCCGGTCACGACGAAGACACTATGCTGGATTCGCTCGTCTTCTCGGGCTACCGAGTGCCGATCGAGCGTGTGATGGTTCACGGCGAGTGGCGAGTCGCCAGCGGACGTCATGTCAATGACGACAGTACAAGGACAGCATACTGGCGCGCCCTGGAGCAACTTCGATGAAGCCTCAGGAGAAACCCCGCTATCAGCAACTCAAGGACATGATCATCGACCGCATCATGTCGGGCGATCTACAGCCACGCGACCGAGTGCCCTCTGAATACGAACTCGTCGATGCCATGAAGGTGTCACGCATGACGGCCAACCGCGCGTTACGAGAATTGACCGACGAGGGCTACGTTGACCGCGTCGCAGGTCGTGGCACGTTCGTCGCGGATTTCAAAGCAGCGTCGCATGTGCTCGAAGTCCGCAATATCGCCGATGAAGTCGAGCGGCGCGGGCACACGTATTCTGCGATCGTCCACAAGCAGGAGCGCGAACAGGCCGGCCGTGAGATCAGCGATGCGCTGCAGATTCCGGAGGGCAGAGATATCTTTTACGTCCTGGTCGCGCATCAGGAAAATGGCGTTCCGATTCAGCTCGAAGATCGTTGCGTGCTTCGGGAATTTGCGCCGGATTGCCTCGAACAGGATTTCGCCAAGGTCACGCCGAGTGCGTGGCTGAATGGCATAGCACCGCTCGCCGAGGCGGAACACATCGTCCGCGCAATGATGCCCGACAAGAGTATCCGCGATCGACTGAACGTGGACGATCAGGAACCTTGCCTGCTTGTATTACGCCGCACCTGGGCGGGCGGCAGGCCGGTCAGCTTCGCACGCTTGTACCACCCCGGAACACGATTCGAACTAACCGGTCATTACGTACCGCCGGGCACGGAAAAAAGCACAACAGCCGATGTAATCGAGCTCAAGGATTTACTGCAATGAACGAGATGAAAAGGCGGACGATAAAAGCGCCTACCGGATCCGAACTCACGGCCAAGTCCTGGCTGACAGAAGCGCCGTTACGCATGATCATGAATAACCTTGACCCGGATGTCGCCGAGCGACCGGAAGAGCTGGTCGTTTACGGTGGCATTGGCAAAGCTGCGAGAAACTGGGAGTGCTTCGATGCGATCGTCAACACGCTTCGGGAACTCGAGGATAATCAGACGCTGCTCGTGCAATCCGGAAAACCGGTCGGTGTTTTCGAAACACACAAAGACGCGCCGCGAGTCCTGATCGCGAACTCGAATCTCGTGCCGGCCTGGGCGAACTGGGATCACTTTCGCGAGCTCGACAGAAAAGGCCTCATGATGTTCGGACAAATGACAGCCGGCTCCTGGATCTACATCGGCAGCCAGGGAATCGTGCAGGGAACGTATGAGACTTTCGTCGAGATGGGTCGGCAGCATTACGGGGGTGATCTGACCGGTAAGTGGATCCTGACCGCAGGGCTCGGAGGGATGGGCGGTGCGCAGCCACTCGCCGCAACAATGGCCGGGGTGTCGATGCTGGCTGTCGAATGTCAGGCCGACCGAATCGACATGCGCTTGCGGACCGGGTATCTCGACAGGCGGGCCGAAAATCTTGACGACGCGCTGGCAACCATCGACCAGGCTGTTGCGGGAGGGAATCCCGTATCCGTCGGCGTGCTGGGAAATGCTGCAGAGATTTTGCCGGAACTCGTAAAGCGCGGAATAAGACCAGATGCTGTCACCGATCAAACCTCGGCCCACGATCCGGCGAACGGCTATTTGCCGGCCGGCTGGTCAGTCGATGAGTGGATCGAAAAACGCGACACAGATCCGGACTCTGTTGTCGCGGCGGCGGTCAAATCGATGGCGATTCATGTCAAGGCGATGCTCGCGTTTCACGAACAAGGCATTCCGACGTTCGACTATGGCAATAACATCCGTCAGGTCGCCCGCGACGAAGGCGTCGAGAATGCATTCGACTTCCCGGGTTTCGTGCCGGCTTATGTGCGGCCATTGTTTTGCAGGGGAATCGGACCGTTCCGCTGGGCGGCGTTATCCGGAGACCCCGACGACATTTACAAAACGGACGCGAAGGTCAAGGAGTTGATTCCGGACGACGCCAATCTGCACAAATGGCTGGATGCTGCACGCGACAGAATTCAATTTCAGGGGCTGCCGTCCAGAATCTGCTGGGTGGGGCTCGGGCAGCGCGAACAGCTCGGCCTCGCATTCAACGAGATGGTGCGGAGCGGTGAGCTTATGGCGCCGGTCGTAATCGGTCGCGACCATCTCGATTCTGGCTCCGTCGCCAGCCCAAATCGCGAAACGGAAGCCATGCGCGACGGTTCCGACGCTGTTTCAGACTGGCCGCTTCTCAACGCATTGCTGAGCACTGCGGGCGGTGCAACCTGGGTGTCGCTCCACCATGGCGGCGGTGTCGGCATGGGGTATTCGCAGCACGCAGGCCTGGTCATCGTCTGCGACGGCAGCACCGATGCCGATGCAAGAATCGGCCGCGTGTTGTGGAATGATCCGGCAAGCGGTGTGATGCGTCACGCCGACGCCGGTTATGAAGAGGCGATTCTTTGTGCCAAAGAGCACGGCCTGAATCTGCCGATGATTGCAGGAAACGCATGATGAAAATACTAATCGACGGTCAAAAAATCTCGCTCGCGGAACTCAGAGCCGCCTGGCAAGCGCCAACGACCGTGACTGTCGGCGAAAGTGCCGAAGCCTCTATCAAAGAGTCCAATGCGTTGATCAAGACCATTCTGGCTGGTGGCGAGCAGGTATATGGTTTGAACACGGGTTTCGGTCAGTTGGCGCAGGTCCGCGTCAGCGACGACGAGCTTGTCGATCTGCAGGAAAAGCTGGTGCGCTCACACGCAGTCGGTGTCGGCGAAGATCTCCCTGATGACTGTGTTCGCCTGATCATGATCATGAAAGTCGTTGCGTTGGCGCAGGGCTGTTCGGGTGTGCGTCCCGTGCTGGTTGACAGACTTTGCGACCTGATCAACAAGGAAATATATCCCTGTATTCCTTGCAAGGGATCGGTTGGCGCCTGCGGCGATCTTGCGCCGCTGGCGCATATGGCCGGCGTCGTTATTGGCCGGGGCTCTGCATCCGTGAACGGCGCCATCCTCCCGGCGGCGGAGGCGCTGCAGGAGGCTGGCCTCGAACCATTGACGCTTGCGGCGAAAGAAGGCCTCGCGCTTCTGAACGGCACCCAGGTCTCCACGGCGCTCGCGCTCTGCGCAGTTTTTCGCACCGAAAACATCCTGGCCGCTGCTCTGACTGCCGGCGCGATGTCTGCCGATGCAATCAAGGGCAGTGACACGCCATTCGATGAGCGTATCCAGGTAGCACGCGGGCACAGCGGCCAGGCTGACGTCGCCCAGATCCTGAGGGCCTTGATGTACGGCAGCGAAATTCGCGCATCGCACATCGATTGCAGCCGGGTTCAGGACCCGTACTCGATTCGCTGCCAGCCTCAGGTCGTCGGGGCCTGCCTCGACGTCTTACGACATGTTTGTAAAGTTCTTGAGATCGAGGCAAACGCCGTAACAGACAATCCATTGGTGTTCGCGGAGTCGCAAGCCGTGCTGTCCGGCGGCAATTTCCACGCCGAACCGGTTGCACTTGCGGCGGACTATCTTGCGCTCGCGATCGCAGAGATCGGCGCGCTGTCGGAACGACGGATCGCGTTGCTGATAGATTCACATTTGAGTGGGCTGCCGGCATTTCTTGTTGAGGAAAGCGGCCTGAATTCCGGATTCATGGCGGCACAGGTCACGGCGGCGGCGCTGGCATCGGAAAACAAGTCACTCGCGCATCCCGCAAGCGTCGACAGTATTCCAACATCTGCGAATCAGGAAGACCATGTGAGCATGGCGACCTTCGCCGCATTACGATTGCAAACCATGCTCGACAACGTTGCTCACATTGTTGCGATCGAATTGCTGGCCGCCACACAGGGCATCGAGTTCCATCATCCGCAGACAAGCTCCAAAATCCTGGAGTCGGTGGTCGGCAGCATCCGGGAAATATCCCCGCCATATACCGAGGACCGCTCGATGTCTGACGAGTTTGCCGAGCTTGCCGCTCGCATAAATCAGGGATTCTTTTACGGGTTTGCCGAGTCGGTACTGCCGTGCATGAAAGCGTGACTGACTGCTTCGAATACCACGCCGGCGATAGTCCGTTACTGATCAGTATTCCGCATGACGGGCGGGCGCTGCCGCCCGCTATGGCAGAACGGATGACTGAGTGCGGTCGCGAGATCCCGGACACCGACTGGCACGTCGTCCGACTTTACGGATTCGCGAGAACTCTGGGCGCCGGCATCATTGCGGCGAACTACTCGCGATACGTTGTCGACCTGAATCGCTCATATGCGGATGACACGCTGTACGAGGGCCGACTTTCCACAGGGCTTTGTCCGGAACAGACTTTCGACGGCGAAGACATCTATCGTCCCGGTCAATCCGTTGCGTCTGGTGAAAAAGAGGAACGAATCGAAAGATACTGGTGGCCGTATCACGAAAAGATCGCATCCTCTTTGAATGCTATCAAAGACCAATTCGGCTATGCGTTGCTGTGGGATGCGCACTCGATACCGAGCAACGTGCCCCGCTTGTTCGACGGGGAGTTGCCGCAGCTGAACTTCGGTACGAACGGTGGCCGGAGTTGTGCGAGCGATTTGATCGAGCCGGTGATGGCTGAAGCGAAGGCGAGCGGGAACTACTCCGTGATACTGGACGGGCGTTTCAAAGGTGGCTATATCACGAGGCATTATGGGGACCCGGCCGACGGCGTGCATGCGATTCAACTGGAGCTGGCGCAACGATGCTATATGAGCGAGGAATCGCTCGATTTCGACGACAAGCTGGCGTCGCAATTGGTCAAGCTTCTGTCTAAAGTACTGCAGGCTTATCTGGCCGGCAGCGCGCCGAAATCCAGGAGACAGACATGAGAAAATTTGTCTTGCACAACGTTTCGCGGCGCGGATTTATCAAGAGCAGCGGTCTCGCAGCATTATCGAGCGCGGTGGGCAGCCTGATTCCGCATGCGATGGCAGCCGCCGAATCGCCGATTCAGATTCCCGGCAAGTCCGGCCTGGTGGTACTAAACGACCGACCCATCAACGCGGAGACACCGGCTCACCTTCTCGATGATACGATAACGCCGGCAAACCGATTGTTCGTTCGTAATAACGGCATACCGCCGGCGGTCGAGGACATCGACCCCGACCAATGGACACTGCAGATTGCGGGCGAATCATGCATTGAGCCAAAGAGTTTCACGCTGGCCGCGCTTAAAGCTCGATTCGAGCACCACACCTTACAACTGCAGGTCGAGTGCGGCGGCAATGGCCGATCCGAATACTACCCACCCGCCAGGGGCAATCAGTGGACCACGGGAGCGATAGGCTGCCCCGAATGGACCGGCGTAAGACTGCGCGATGTACTCGAGGACTGTGGCATCGCCGATGACGCGGTATATGTCGCTTATGAAGCTGTTGACAGGCATTTGTCCGGAGATCCGACGAAGTTGCCCATCTCACGCGGCGTGCCCACAAACAAGGCGCTCGAAAAAGAATCACTGATCGCATGGGCAATGAATGGCAGGCCTTTGCCGCTGCTGCACGGATTTCCATTACGGATGGTCTGTGGCGGCTGGCCCGCATCAGTGAGTGGAAAGTGGATCAACAAAATTCTGATACGCGACCGGGTACACGATGGCCCGAAAATGACAGGGCAGTCCTACCGCGTGCCGTGCAAGCCGGTCGTGCCCGGAACCGCGGTCGCTGATGAGGACATGTGCATTATCGAATCCATGCCGGTGAAATCGCTGATCACATATCCGAAATCCGGCGTTTCTCATGCACTGGGCGATCCGATGGCCATTCGCGGACATGCCTGGGCAGGAGACCTGCGCGTACGAAAAATGTTCGTCTCGACAAATTTCGGAGCCACCTGGCAAAGAGTTTCTCTGGAGCGGCCCGTTAATCGGCTCGCCTGGCAACGCTGGTCAGTTGTCGTCGATTTCCAGACGGCCGGTTACTATGAAATCTGGGCGCGCGCAGAGGATGAGCACGAAAACTCGCAGCCGGTCGTTTTGCCGGGATGGAACCCGCGTGGTTATTTGAACAACGCATGCCACCGAATCGCCGTCGAGGTCCATGCGTGATCCGGAAAGCAGCATTTCTGTTCATGTTCACAGTCGCAAGCCCGGCGCTATCCACGCAGGAACTGATCGACGAACAGACCGGACTGGTCAAAGATGCGGGCTGGGAGCTTGTGCGCGCGCACTGTGGCGGGTGCCACTCGCATATGATCGTCACCAGTCAGAAAGCCGATCGGCAAACCTGGCTGGACATGATTCGATGGATGCAGGCGACACAAAACCTGTGGCAATTCGACCCGGTAACCGAAACCGGAATCCTCGATTACCTGGCCAGAAACTATCGGCCGCAGCCAAACCGGCGGAGAGCGCCGATTCCACCAAGCCTGATGCCGTCGGGGCAGTAAGGCGAAACTTCACAATAATCAAGTCGCAAAATGGAGACAGCATTTTTTTTGAGTAAAGGCGTATCATTCACTTCCGCTTCAGCTTGACCCTGTCAAACTGTCGGGTGTGAGCTATCATTAAACAGTAGTTCTGAGGAGCATTGGGCAATCTCTTATTCAGGATATTCATTATGAAAAACATACTTCGGATTTTATGTTCGACAATTATGGTTGTTGTGCTTTTCATGCCGACGATGACGTCGGCAAAGTCAGGCGCCGTCCTCGAGCTCGAGGTAGACGAGACGATAACCGCTTTCAAGGAGGAGGTCAGCGGCGGAGAGGTCTTCCTGACACAGGCCGCCGGCGTCCTGATCTTCCCGAGCGTTGTGAAGGTCGGACTCGGAATCGGGGCGGAAACCGGCGAAGGTGCACTGCGCATCCGTGGCAAGACTACTGATTATTATCGTACGACCAGTGGATCAATCGGTTTTCAGATAGGCGCACAGGCCAAGTCCGTTATCATTGCATTCATGACCAAGGAGGCCCTCGATAAATTCCGCAATAGCGAAGGTTGGAAGGTTGGCATCGACGGGTCTGTCGCAATTGTCGACATCGGAGCTGGCAAGACGATCGATTCTCAAAACATCAAAGACCCTGTCGTTGGATTCATATTCGGATCGAAAGGCCTGATGGCAAACCTGACGTTCGAAGGTTCCAAGTTCTCGAAGCTTAATAAAGAAAAATAATCCACCGCCGGGGGAAAATGTCACGGCGCAATAAACAGCAAGAGTCAAATCAGCCGGCTGACGAACAAGGTCAGCCGGATAAGCCTTCCTATATCAAAAAGCTCGGCGATCGCGCCAAGGTAGTCGGCTCTCTGAGCGAAACCCTGGTCAGGGAACCAAAGTCGTTTCCGAAGAAAACTGCGCATGCCGCGCGTCCGTGGTTCCGCAAGGTGTGGAAGGCGCGGGGCGGTGGACTATACGCATTCGGATTTGTACTAACGTTCGTCTATCTCGAAGCTTCAATGCTGATCGGTGAGATCATGGCGGCAACTGGATTCGTCGACTTTTTCACCGAACAGCTCATAGAATTGCCGTTCAGATTCCTGACCGAATCTTTAAGCAACCTGATTCAGGCTTTCATCTGGCCGGTGCCGATACTGGAAATTTCGCCGCCCTGGGGCGTGGCAATTCTCGCCGCGATTTACCTGCTCTTCACGCACCTGATCAAGGAGCCGCTGGAACACTGGCTGTTCCGCGACGAAGATTAGAAAAGGGGGCGTATCCCTTTTCTACGTCCCCTTATTCGACAGACTCGAGGATTTTGCCCTGGGCTTTTGCGCGTTCTTCGAACTCGTGCTGCCACTTCGAACGATGGACTGCAGGTGCGACCTGCACAGCGGTGACTTTATATTCGGGGCAGTTTGTCGCCCAGTCGCTGTACTCAGTTGTGACCACATTGGCGCCGGTTTCCGGATTGTGGAAGGTCGTGTAGACGACCCCTGGTGGAACACGCTCGGTTATGGTCGCACGAAGCGTGATGTCGCCCTTGCGGCTTGTCAGCGAGACCCGGTCGCCGTCGTTGATGCCGCGATTCTCGGCATCATGCGGATGAACTTCGAGCACGTCTTCGCCATACCACATGACGTTCGGTGTTCGGCGCGTCTGCGCGCCGACGTTGTACTGACTCAATATGCGCCCGGTCGTCAGTAGCAGCGGGAACTTGTTATTCGTGCGTTCTTTTGTCGGCACGTAGTCTGTCTCGACGAAAAATCCTTTGCCGCGCACGAACTTATCGATATGCATGATGGGCGTGCCCATCGGCGCTTTGTCGTTACATGGCCACTGCACGCTGCCGACACGATCGAGGAAGTCGAAAGAGACGCCGGTGAAAGCCGGCGTTAGTGCCGCAATCTCATCCATGATCTCGGCCTCGTTCCTGAAATTCATGTCGTAGCCGAGAGCTTGAGCCAGTTCCTGGGTAATCAACCACTCGGCTTTGCCCTGACGTGGCTTCATGACCGGGCGCACGCGATTGATCCGCCTTTCCGCATTGGTGAACGTGCCATTTTTCTCCAGGAACGAAGTGCCGGGCAGGAACACGTGAGCAAACTTGGCGGATTCGACGAGGAACAGGTCCTGAACGACGAGACATTCCAGGCTTCCGAGTGCGGCTTCCACGTGTTGCGTATTCGGGTCGGACTGGGCCAGATCCTCGCCCTGAATGTACATGCCTTTGAATTTTCCAGCGATCGCAGCGTCGAACATGTTCGGAATCCGGAAGCCCGGCTCGGAGTCGAGCTCAACACCCCAGCGCTTCTCGAAGCTCCCACGGATTGCATCGTCCTGAACAGGCCGATAGCCGGCCAGCTCATGCGGAAAAGACCCCATGTCACAGGAGCCCTGCACGTTGTTCTGTCCACGCAGCGGATTAACGCCGACGCCGGTAAAGCCGATATTGCCGGTGGCCATCGCCAGGTTGGCCATACCCATGACCATTGTCGAACCCTGACTGTGTTCGGATACGCCAAGCCCGTAATAAATGGCCGAGCGCTTGGCGCTACCGTACAGTCTCGCGGCATTGCGTATGTCATCCGCCGGCACGCCCGAGATCTTGGCAACTTCCTCGGGCGAATTTTCGGGCTTCAGGATGCAAGCTTTCCACGCATCGAACGAGTCGGTATCGCAGCGCTCCGCAACATATTCCTCGTCGACAAACCCTTCGGTGATGGCGACATGTGCAAATGCGTTGATCATCGGCACGTTGGTGCCTGGCATCAGCGGCAAATGATAGTCTGCTTTTATCCGCGGCGAACGAACCAGTCCTATCTCGCGCGGGTCAATGACGATTAACCTGGCGCCTTCGCGCAGTCGTCGTTTCATCTGGGACGCGAAAACCGGATGTCCCTCGGTCGGGTTTGCGCCAATTACCATGATGACGTCCGCATCCATGACACTGTCAAAGAGTTGTGTGCCGGCGGATGTACCAAGCGTTTGCTTTAAACCGTAACCTGTCGGCGAATGGCAGACTCGCGCACAGGTATCGACATTGTTGTTACCGAACGCCGCGCGAACCATTTTTTGTACAAGCCAGACTTCTTCATTGGTACACCGTGAAGACGTTATCCCGCCGATGGACTTGCGGCCGTGTTTTTCCTGGATTTCCTTGAATCGCCTGGCGGCGAAACCGATCGCTTCGTCCCAGCTGACTTTTCGCCAGGGGTCGCTGGTCTTGTCGCGGATCAGTGGGTCAAGGACGCGCTCCCTGTGAGTGGAGTAACCCCACGCAAAGCGGCCTTTGATGCAACTGTGGCCGTGGTTCGCCTGGCCATCCTTATACGGCGCCATGTTGACGACCTGGTCGCCTTTCATTTCGGCTTTGAACGAACAGCCAACACCGCAATATGCGCAAGTCGTTACGACGCTGTGCTCCGGCAGGCCGTTATCGATGATGGACTTCTCCATCAAAGTCGCGGTCGGGCAGGCCGTTACACAGGCGCCGCAGGACACGCACTCTGAATCAAGGAAAGTCTCGCCTACGCTTGCGGCGACTTTTGACTCGAATCCTCGACCCTCGATTGTTAGTGCGAACGTGCCCTGCACCTCGTCGCAGGCACGAACGCAGCGCGAGCAGACGATGCATTTACTGGGGTCAAAGGAGAAATACGGGTTACTGTCGTCGACCGGCGCGTCCAGATGATTTTCACCGCTCATGCCGTAACGCACTTCGCGTAATCCGACGGCACCGGCCACATCTTGTAATTCGCAGTCACCGTTCGCCGAACAGGTCAGGCAGTCGAGCGGGTGATCCGAAATATACAGCTCCATCACGTTACGGCGGAGCCGGGCAACTTGTTCTGTCTGCGTACGGATTTGCATGCCGGGTTCGACAGGTGTCGTGCAGGACGCCGGGTAACCTTTTCGACCTTCAACCTCGACCACGCACATGCGGCATGAGCCAAATGGCTTCAGACTATCGGTTGCACATAGTCTGGGAATCTCGACGCCGTTCTCGCGTGCCGCGCGCAGGATCGTCGTGCCTGCTCTGACAGTCGCCGGCAGGCCGTCGATCTCGATATCGACCGTCTCCTCGAGCGGGCTCTCAGGCGTTCCGTAGTCTGTTTCCTGGATCAAGCTCAATTCTTTGCTCCGGGAGGCCGATTAAAGTCCTCGGGGAAGTATTTTACCGCGCTGCGGACCGGAAACGGCGTCATTCCGCCCATCGCGCACAGGGATCCGTCAACCATTGTGTCGCACAGCTCGCCCAACAACTCAAGGTTTCCGTCACGGTTTTCGTTGGCGACGATGCGGTCAATGACCTCGGTGCCGCGCACTGCTCCTATCCGGCACGGCGTGCATTTGCCACAGGACTCGATCGCGCAAAACTCCATCGCAAACCGGGCCTGCGCAGCCATATCGACGCTGTCATCGAAAACAACCACGCCGCCGTGGCCGACCATGCCTCCGAGTTCGATAAATGCTTCGTAATCCAGCGGCGTATCAAGGAGGTCCTCGGGGAAATATGCTCCGAGCGGACCGCCGACCTGCACTGCCCGCAACTTTCGCCCCGAGGCCGTGCCACCGCCGAAGCCCTCGATGAGTTCCCGCAAGGTCAGTCCGAACGCCTTTTCAACAAGGCCGCCATACTTGATGTTGCCCGCCAGCTGGAACGCGAGCGTACCTTTCGATCTTCCGACACCGTATGACTCGTATTTGTCTGCCCCCTCTATCAGGATATCGGGAACCGATGCCAGCGTAATGACATTGTTGACGACAGTCGGCTTTCCAAATAGTCCTTCAATTGCGGGCAGCGGTGGCTTGTAGCGAATAACGCCGGCTTTGCCCTCAAGGCTTTCGAGCATCGCAGTCTCTTCGCCGCAAACATATGATCCGGCACCGATATGCAGATCGATCTCGAAATTGAAACCACTGTCTTGAATGTCTTTGCCGAGCCATCCTGCAGCCTTTGCCGCATTCAGGGCTTCGCCGAGAACTTCACGAGTCAGTGGATACTCGGATCGCAAGTAGACATAGCCGCGATCGGCGCCGACCGCAAGACCTGCGATCATCATGCCTTCGATCAGGCAAAAGGGATCGCCCTCCATCAGCATACGGTCGGAGAATGTGCCGCTGTCACCTTCGTCTGCATTGCAGGCGATGTATTTCTGATCGGCGGGAGCATCCACGACCGTCTGCCACTTGATTCCTGTCGGGAATCCGGCACCGCCTCTTCCTCGCAGGCCCGACTTTTTGACTTCGTCGATAATACCGGCTGTGCCCAATTTTGTTGCTGCGAGGAAGCCGTCGAAGCCACCGTTTGCGCGATAGTCATCGATGGACACGGGGTCCGTCAGGCCGCAGCGCCTGAAAGTCCAGCGATCCTGATTTTTCAGGTATGGGATGTCCGCGACGCTGCCGAGTTTGAGCGCGTGATCGCCGCCTTGCAGAAAACCCGCCTTGAGTAAGTCAGTGACGTCGTCGACCGTGACAGGACCGTAAGCAAGACGCTCGCCATCGATCTCGACCTCGACGAGTGGCTCGAGCCAGCACATGCCCCAGGACCCGTTGCGGACTATCTCGACATCCGCACCATGGTCCTGAATGCGTTCCGCAACCTCGTCGGCGCCCAGTGAAACAGCGGAGGTTTCGCGGGGTACAAAGACTCTGATCGGGTCGCCCATAATTTAGTCCGGCGCCGAAATCAGTTCGTCGAATCGACGTGCATCGACGCGGCCATAGACCCGGTCATTGATCATAATTGCAGGGGAGCAGGCGCAGTTGCCAAGGCAATAGATAGGCTCGAGCGTTATTTCTCCATCGTCGCTCGTCTTATGCATTTCGAGCCCCAGAGATTCTTCTGCATGTGCGGTGAGTGCATCGCTGCCCATGGCCTGGCAGGACTCAGCCTGACAGATCTTGACCAATCGTTTACCGGCGGGCTCCGTACGATGATCATGATAGAAACTCACCACTCCATGCACATCGGCGCGAGAGAGGTTGAGTCTATCCGCGACATGACGAACTGCTTCATCGTTTATGCAGGAAAAATTTTCGACGAGAGCATTGAGAATCTGCACCAGCATTTCCGGCACAGCACCAATATCCTCGATCAACTCATTCGCCGCGGCTTTGTCGTAGGTTTGTTTCATTCGATTACTCTTTGCTCACCGGCATATATATTGAAATTGCCTTGTCTCAGGAAGCCGATCAGGGTCATGTCAAATTCATGCGCCAGTTTTACTGCGAGACTGGACGGTGCGCTTACCGCAACAAGCGTCGGAATGCCGGCGACGAGCGCTTTCTGCATCAACTCGAAGCTTGCCCTGCCCGATACCATGAGTCCAAGCTCATTTGCCGGCAACTTTCCCTCGAGCAGCAATGCCCCGACCACCTTGTCGACAGCGTTATGGCGCCCAACATCCTCACTGACAAATAGTATTTCGCCGGCTTGATCAAATACAGCCGCGGCATGCAGACCGCCGGTCCTGGTGAATATCTGCTGTTCGGCCGCCAGCTTATCAGGCATGCCAACGATGACGGTGCGGCGAAACGTCACGGTCTTGTCTATCAGCGACTCCTGGCCTGTAACGCGCAGCGCCTCGAGCGATGACTTGCCACACACTCCACAGCTCGAGGTCGTATAAAAATGACGCTGCAGGCGGTCGAGGTCGACCTCGACGTCCGGTTTCAGTGCCACGCGAATGATGTTTCTAAACCCATTGTCATCTGTCGGCGTGCCGCAATGCTCGACTGATGCTAACTGGTCGCCGCCCTGGATGATTCCCTCCGTATACAGAAAGCCGACCGCCAATTCGGCGTCGTCGCCCGGCGTACGCATCGTTATCGAAATGCTTTTCGCAGCCGCGCCCGGAGCGACCGAAGAGCTGAGCTGAATTTCCAGCGGTTCTTCGACAGCAACGCTGTCAGCTTCCGATACACGCTGATCGCCACTAACCTTGCTGATATCGATGGCGAGACTTGCACCCGTCATGATCTGTTCCGCTGCCTGAAATGGCCGCCCAGTATATATGATAGAGGACGGACTCCGAGTCCGTCCCAGAGTGCGGGACGGACTCGGAGTCCGTCCCCTATTTGGTGGCGGCGAGCTGGTGTCGCCAGTCAGCGGTGGCCGTATCCATTTCTGTTATCGCCAGTCGTATGTTGGCAAGCTCGGCGTGGCGCTTGAGGCGAACTTTGTTATTTGAGACAGACAGACCCAGACGATCAAAAAGGGGTCGAACGTCGGGGAAGCCGGCGGTATTCGCGTAGCGGCGATACAGTGCTGTGAACACGCGATATTCTGTGAGCGAGTCCATTTTTGCGAACAGCTCCTGGCCCGACCAGACTCGATCGGAAGGCAGGCAACAAACCTGAAGCCTGTCCAGAACAAGATCGAGTGTTTCCTCTCCGCCGGATTGCTCGCGTAACTGGACATCGGCCATTAATGCGATCGCAGCTCCGCTCCAATAGACTTTCATCAGGCCGTCACGCAGGCTGCCTGCCGCGGCCTCGTTGGGTGACAATTCGGGCCTTGACTGCCGGCCGCGTTCGAAACCTTCGAAAAGTTTTTGCCACGCCTTGCGGTCATCATATGTACCAGAGCGGGCAAGCAGCACGTTTTGATAGTACTGAGCAAATCCTTCAGAGATCCACTTTTGGTTGCGCTGCATGTACGGCAGCAGCAGGTGACTGAATTCGTGTGTAGCAGTCCAGTCCTCCAGGAAGGCCTCGATAGGTTGACCCTGGTCGATCAATAGTTCGACGGTTTCTCCGCCATCCCGGACGACACGGCCGAAAGGTACTGCGGATTCGCCGCGGCCCCTTTCGTCGCCGACTGGTATGACCACGACCTGGGGCGATGGATTCGGAAAACGCCCGTAAGCGAGACTGACGTCGGTTGCAGTTGCCCGAAGCCAGTTCGTAATCGCTTCCGTTTCGATGCCGCCATCGGTTTTCAAGATTCCTACGCGCAGCACGGCGCCAGGAACGTTGACCTCCCTGTAGTCAAAGTCGCCGAAAACTGCGGGCGCATTCGAACTCTCCGGCGATCTGGCAATGCGGTATTCCTGTGTTTCGCCATTTATTAATTCCCACGGTACGCTGACCCGGACGTTTTCCGGCAAACGAAACTGCACTCGCAGTTCCCTGCTGGCAGTCAACTCAGGGCGCCAAAGCCAGAGTGACGGCGAGACAATGATATTGCCCGGCGATAGAGACTGGTTGTGCCGCTCCTGGCGGGCGGCGCGTTCCAGGTCAACTGTGTAGTTCATGCAACGAATACCGTGCGCCGGCAGAAGCATGCGTCGATTTCTCATACTTATCTGTTCGGAACTGTCGCAATTCCGTGCATCGATCAGGTACCTGCCAGCATCCCGCGACCTGGCCGTCACGCTGTCAACGATCGGGCTGAATCTGGCTTCGACCCATAATCGGCTCAAGGTGTAATCGATGCTTATTGTGTAGCGATGAACTTCGGGAGATTGCGCAGCGGCCGCAGACCCACAGTAAATGAGGAGCGCTGCGAACGCTGCTGCCGATGCCTGGCGAAGCCCGGCTGGCCTGTGTGTAGCGTCAAAATGTGGGGTCACGACGTCGATATTCTTCGCCCGGGCATTTGTCCTTGCCGTATTATGCAGGAGTGGTGGAATCCTTAAACATTTCAACGGCATGATTGTGAGGACGTTCACACTTTAATACCCTGACAGTCGCGAATTCCAGCCTCCTACGGGTTTGACCGTATGTCTGTATGCAGCTTCGTCTGTCAAAATGCACCGCGGGATATCTGTTTGTATTAAGATATCAGGTGTCCGGGGAAGTTCCGGGCCACAAAAAACAAAAAATTAGGGAGGAGAGTCTCTTGAGTAAAATTGCAAGGCGCCAATTCATTCAACTGTCCGCTGTCGCAGCGGCGGGTTGCCTGGTCCGCCCTGGTTCTGAGGCACAGGCCCAGGACATGCCAAAGTTGACCGCAGACGATGCAATGGCACAGGCAATGAAATACACCGATGATGCGAGCAGTGTCGATCCAGCATCCAGGGCGAATCCCGCGCCGGATCAGACGTGTGCGAACTGCGCGCTCGTTCAGGGCGACGAGGGTGCGGAATGGCGGCCCTGCCAGATTTTTCCGGGCAAGCTGGTGAATAACAAAGGCTGGTGCTCTGTCTGGGCGCCAAAACCCTAGACTCGTCTCAATTCACTTACACGGTGTTGCCAGACTGGAGCGACTACGAGCGGGTGCACGCGGGCCGGCGAAACCTGCGCATTCATTTGATCGCGGTGCCGCTGTTCGCCTTAGCGTTCCCTGCGGTTTTCATCTTGCTTGCAAGGGCTGAATTCCTCTCGGCAATTACTTCGCTGCTTGTGGTTGTCGGCAGTATGGCCGCTCAAGCGTCCGGCCACTCGAAAGAAGCAATTGCACCGGAACCGTTCAAAGGGCTGCTTGATTTCCTGAGGCGCTGGTTTTCAGAGCAGTATTTCAAGTTTCCGCTATTCGTCTTCACGGGACGCTGGTGGCGTCAGTATCAAGCTGCAGGAGGTCGACTTCGATGAAAGGCCCCGACATTCAGCACTTTCATGACGAGCAGACCGGTTCGCTTTCGTACGTAGTCAGTGACCCCGACACAAAGTCCGCAGCCGTTATAGATTCGGTGCTCGGGTTCTCAGCTGTGTCGGGCCGGATCGACAAATCCGGTGCTCAGGAAATTCTCGACTACATCAAGGCCGAAAGTCTTGTCCTCGAGTGGATACTCGAAACGCATGCACACGCAGATCACCTCACGGCCGCCCAGTTCCTGAAGTCAGCAGTTGGTGGTCAGGTAGGAATCGGCCAGGGCATTTGCGGGGTGCAGGAATACTTCGCCAAAGTTTTCAATTTGCAAGTGCCTATCGGCGCCGACGGTCGGCAGTTCGACAAGCTGTTTGCAGACGACGACTCGATCCGGATTGGCAATCTTGAATTGCAGGTGTTGCATACACCGGGCCACACAAATGACAGTGTCACCTATGTAATCGGAGATGCCGCTTTCGTGGGAGACAGCCTGTTCATGTGCGATTTTGGGACTGCCCGTTGCGATTTTCCCGGCGGCGATGCGGCCCTCTTGTACGATTCGATACAAAAACTCTTTTCCCTGCCCGAAGATACCCGTCTTTTCATGTGCCACGACTATCCACCGGAAAGCCGGGGTCTGCGCTTCGTATGCACGGTCGCGGAACAGAAAACTGAAAACATCCACGTGGGTGGTGATGTATCGAAGAGCGAATATATAGATATGCGGCAGAAGCGGGATGCGACACTGGGATTACCAAACCTGATCCTGCCATCGGTCCAGGTCAACATATGTGCCGGGCATCTGCCCGACGCGGAAGACAATCAAATCGCCTACATCAAGATTCCTCTGGATGCGATTTGATATATGGGCGACCATGTGTCGCTGCTTTCCTGGAGATCTTCCTTGTTTGAATCATTAAATGCCCTGGCGCCCGACGCCATCCTCGTACTGATCGGCGAGCATGAGAATGATCCGCGCAAGAACAAGATCGACCTGGGGATAGGTGTCTATCGTGATGAAAGCGGGCGAACACCGATACTCAATTCAGTCAAGAAAGCCGAGCGCCACGTGGTCGATACGCAGGCGACCAAGACCTACCTGGGATCCGGCGGAAATCACGGCTTCAACGATGCCATTCAGACAGTTATCTTCGGCGAACGGGCAAGCACTGACAAACGCATCACGACCTTCCAGACACCCGGCGGCTCCGGATCACTTCGCGTTGCGGCCGAACTCATCATGCGGGCGAAACCAAACAGCGCCATGTGGGCCAGCGATCCGACCTGGGCAAATCATGTTCCTCTTCTCGGTAGCGCCGGCCTCGAGCTGAAGTCCTACCCCTATTACGATGCGGTAGAAAAGAACATTCGATTCGATGCGATGTTGGACACACTGAACAGGATTCCGAGCGGCGATCTCGTCTTGCTGCACGGCTGCTGCCACAACCCGACCGGCATGGACTTGAGCAGGCGGCAGTGGCAGGCCGTAGCCGATATCGTTGCC
>Ga0255048_10000223_pt1 | contig 42322 bp, 37 predicted proteins | sample JV7_2_2_MG_FD_183619 | JGI IMG/M metagenome (GOLD analysis project Ga0255048, IMG submission 183619) | Seawater microbial communities from Jervis Inlet, British Columbia, Canada - JV7_2_2 | ecosystem: Environmental > Aquatic > Marine > Inlet | place: Canada: British Columbia | collected 2016-10-06 | reverse complement strand
TTTGTGCGCAATGCGGAATCTATTTTTCATTATTCCTCCTAATTGGATTAAGAATTTACATTCTCTTTTTGATTCTATTAGGCGGTCGCTGTAAAAAGCAGCTTAAAGAAGGGTGACCGTCATCCCTGAATGGCGGGCACGCGCTTATAGTTTGCGCTTAAAGAAACTATACATCTGACTATCTATAAAGTTCTTGATCCAGATCAACTCAGGAATGACTTTAGTTGATGTACTCTAATACAGGTTATCCCAGGCGCTAACAATCCTCCCCTGATTAGTGAACTCCTAACCTGGGATGCATTTTATGCCTAGTCTCAGGATTGGGCATTTTTTTGTCTGCTTTAGATACTCAGGCGCATGTAGGCTGAGTGTCGGCCCTCCATCCCGATATACGCGGCCCCCGACTCCTTCACACCTTGGGAACCCACATCTCCAAAGCCGACGTTCAATATTCCTGGATTAACTACTGCTCACGGCACATAAGAGCCATTCGCGTCCAAGCTTTGCATGCATAGCCGCTACTCGAAAAATTCGAATAAATGTATTACCCCTGTGAGGACTCTCATCCAATTCGACATCAATTCTTGTTTGCCCTAAAGTGGCCAGGATCGAATTAGAACTTACAAACTAGTGGCGGAAATTTAAGCCCAAACGGAGTGTTATTCCACATCAATCTGTCTTCTAATTTTAGGTATTACATATTTGCTGGGAGCATCTCATCATGATGTCATCTACCCGTGAACGGCAAGCAGAAAGTTGCCTCGTCCAACTTGCACAACGAGGCGATGTTCCAGGAATTCAATATGTCGTGGTCGGGCCAGCTGGAGTCGAATTTGAGTCTTGCTGCGGCACAACTGATGTTTATTCAGGTCAGCCGGTAATTTCAAGTACGACCTTCATGGCCAGCTCTGTGACGAAAACGTTGACGGCGGCAGGTGTGCTTCGACTGAAAGACCGCGGCCTGTTGGATCTCAATTCCAGCTTGGGCACCTTTTATCCGTCGCATCCCTACAATGCAGACATCAGGATTGACCAATTGTTGAACCAGACTTCGGGTGTGCCAAATCCAATGCCCCTGCGCTGGCTGCACCTCGCAGAGGATCACGACGATTACGACGAGGACGAGGCACTCAAAGGCATCCTGGCACAGCATGCTAAGTTGCGCTTTACTCCAGGATCCAAATACGCGTACTCGAACCTGGCATATTGGCTGTTGGGCAAGATTATCGAACAGGTGTCAGGCTTGTCTTACGCCGATTACATGCGAACCAGCATCCTCGATCCGCTTGGTATCTCGAGCGACGAAATGGGCTGCGTGATAAAAAAATCGGACCAACACGCATGCGGACATCTCAAGCTTCGGTCGGTACTCGGGTTGCTCATGCCCTTGATGATGAGCAAGGAGGTCTTCGCCCAGACGGCAGCCGGTCGGAGAAGATTTCAACCCGTGTACATGAATGGGCCGGCATATGGCGGGTTAATTGGAACTGCTCGCGCATTTTCGAAGTTTCTTCAAGATCAGCTGCGATCCGATCCGGTTCTCTTCAGTGGGGAGACGAAGGATCTGTTTTTCAGTGAACAGAAAGATAGCAGCGGGCGCCGCATCGAGACGACCTTGGGATGGCACCGCGGAGAGTTATCGGGCATTGAGTATTATGGTAAGCCCGGAGGCGGGCCGGGATTTCAGAGCAATATCCGGGTCTATCCAAAAAAAGCAATAGCAACCGTTTGGCTAGCCAATGAAACAGGAGCAAGTGAAGGTCCGATTCACGCGCTTACTGACAGTCTCGACCGGCATTTCCTATAAATGCGGGTTTTACAATCGGATATAATAAATCGCTCAACGCCCCCGCGCGCCGGTTAGCTGAGCGTTCGCGAATTTTAAATGACAAATAACGTCGTCGAATTACCAAATCGCAGAGCGAAGTAAGAAGATCGAATGAGGAACGAAATGCAACTGTTGATCAAGAGCATATCAGCCGAATTATTCACGACCATTTATCCGAATGAAAATGAGGAGACTATCTTTTTGCTTCACGGAGGACCGGGAGTCCCAATGGACTTTTCCCCTCTCATAGAGCAATTGACTGTCAAATATCAAATAATTGTCTTTGATCAACGAGGTACCGGTCGATCTCCTGTGGACAGTGCGACTTATTCAATAGACGAATATCTTGAAGACATAGGCGCCATTGCTCAGCATTTTGGAATAACAAGATTTCATTTATTTGGCCATTCTTGGGGTGGCCTATACGCCCAAATCTACGCAGAAAAGTATCCCGAAAGAGTTTCAAGTTTGTTTTTGAGTAGTCCCAGTTCTGGGACGGGAGAAATTTGGAAAGAGACAGAAAATGAAGTGATGTGCTTCAACAAAGAACATTCTGGATTTTGGGGCTGGTCCAAGATGGGAGTTAAGTCACTACTTGGATTGTTCGGCTCTGATAAAGCTTATCAATCCTTATTTAAGCAGGTTTTAGAAAACTACATTAAAGGATTTGACCCATCGTTTTCCGCTACGGATGCAATGGTCGAAAACGTGCGTGCAGAACCAATAAATAAGACTCGCCCGCATCTTTTGAAGTTCCCACTACTTAAAAATGGCATGGCCTATCGATTCCCCATAATGATTGCATACGGTCAATATGACATTTATGGGAAAAGTAAACTATACGTTAAAAAGCGATTTCCAAATGCTACCTTTGTTGAATACGAAAAATCAGGACACATTGCTTGGATGCAAAACAAGGTGGAGTTCTTTGGCTCCCTGGTCAGTTTTTACCACCTGCGGTAATAAACTGTTAATTTATTGCATGCAAGGACGTGTAGTTGGACCATAGCGCCCGCTACTGGGTAGTATTACTGGCTATAAAGGGTCGTGAGGAGCCAATCACTTTTTATGCCTAACGGCAGCTCAGGGCACTAAGCGGGAGTTGCCAGGCCGAATCTGAAGGTCGGCTTTCCTGGTAGCAGCCATTCGCTTTGCTAACATAGACTTCTTAAAACGGCACAACCCGGCTATCTAGGATCATTTTGTGATTGACTGCTAACGAGAAAGCAGTCATTAGTCTTTTCCCTTCCTAAGGCTGTGTTGTACTGAACCATCGCTACACCGAAACTTTGGCTTAAGTCTTTGAGGGTGAGCAGGGGCATGGATCGTTGCTGAGATTTATCAGCGGGTGACTATAATGTAAATACGACTTTCCTGCTGACAGGTTTCATATGATTGAAAAAGCCATAGTACTGGTATTACTGGCCGTGTCGCTGCTAGCGCTTGGTAGTGCGGCCATCGTCTACAAACGCAGTTACTACCTGGAATCAGAAGACCGTGTCAACCTAGAGCGCTTAATCGACAATATTGAGCAACTTGACCGTGACCGCCTGCTCGGTTTGAGTAAGCGCCTGGTTACCATCAGCAAATCTGATTTTGGTATATTGCTTTTGTTAAACCGGGAGTTTCGGCGCGTGGTCCTATGGCTCGGCCTCAGCCTCGTGTCGCTGCTACTCTATGTGCTTTTCCTGCAGGCAAGGGCTTATCTGCGTGACAGAGAGATTATTGTCGACAGTTAGTGATACCAAATGAAAGGCGGCTCCGGGCACCCTTGAGACTATCGGGTTTGAATCCCGGACGACGGCTTCCAGGTAGCAGCCATTCAAACTAAGGATTCAATAGGCTCGAAACCGCATATTGCTGACCCTCTTAACAGTTTTAGCTTTTGGTTTTAACAAGTCCGTTCCATTCACTATAGGATGAAATCTCCTTTGTGGCGGCCAGCCCGTTGAAAATAACCTTCCGGGACAGGGCCAATACCGGGTCCCGGTGCCGGCGCTATCCGACCTGGTACCGGCTTGACAATAAGATCTCGCGATGTATTTAATGGGTCTGTCAGATCAATGGTTGCCATCATTGTTGAAGGTTGAGCACCGATGGCTAAATGCAATGCTCCTACTCCCGCAATCTGACCAGACCACCAACCGTCGATGCGGACATCCATTCCTGTTGCATCACAAATATCGCGTGCGCTCCGGCCAACACTCAAACCACCAAGGGCATCCGGCTTGATCACCAATGCTGCCGCGGCACCATCTTTAATGGCGCGTACAAAAGTTGAAATATTTTCCAGGCACTGATCAAACATGACAGGCGACTTTATCGCCCGCGCAACGGCAAGATTTTCTTCGTAACCTTCACAGGGCTCTTCCCACATTACACGCGTATCGTCAATTTCAGGTAATGCCCGTATTGCATCATCGGGCTGTAACGCACAGTTGAAATCCGCGAGGAGTTTCTGACCTGGACGCATCGCAGCAAGGACCGCGTGAACCCGCTCCAGATCCATGCTGATGTCACCAACTCCCAGTTTTGCCTGAATGAAAGGATATGGTCCACCTTTTTCGTGAACAATAGCTGCCATTGTTTCCGGCGTTTCACTCGATAGAGACAGGTACTCTGGCATGTCGCTGACCACTGCTCCGCCCAACACTGACGACACAGGAACCCCGAGTTTACGCCCGATCAGATCAAACATCGCCAGTTCGATACCAAAAACCATTCCTTGCACGAGCTTGCCACCACCCCGCCATTTTTTCAGCAGGGCAGGCAGATCAGCTAGCGATATACCCTCGAGATTCGGTAGATGGGCGTCCTCCAGGGCAATCACTTCAGACAGATCGTAGATGGCAGGATGCACGAATTCGCCAAAGCCTCTCGTACCATCGTCAGCCGTCAGGCGGATCAAACGGTGAAAGAGTTGTGTCTGATTACCAAAGGACATTTTGTAACCGCTGCCGAGAAAGCGCGGTTCGAATACTATGACTTCGATGTTTGTCAGGTGCATGGTCTTCTCCGTCATTCAAGCCTGTCACGGGCGTTCGAGAAAAAATACGGGCTTGGTCCGATGGCATTCGTACGTCAACGCCGCCTGGATGCTTGCTACGCTCGACTACGAGGTTCGGATCGAGATGCTACCACAGCCACAGAAGTAGCGATGTCGTATGGATTCTGGCACGTCGGTAAGTTTGCCATCGCTTACAAGGAGGCTTTCGGCGAATCGCCATCGGAAACCTTGCTCAAATAACTGAAGAGTCGGCAGCGGCTATAGTACTGAACCGTTCATTTGCTGAGGGTCTCCTTTGGGCACGGAGCCGCCCTTGATCTATGATTTCTGAAGGTCAGCTTTCCCCTTAGCGGTCGTTCAAATTGTCTGGATTAACTTCCGCTCCCGGCACTTTGCAGCCGTTGAAATATTTGCATCAAACTGCTGGAAGCGGTACGTTTCGGACGCCCAACAATTAATTGATAATAGGTTATCAGGTCATTTACCTGATAATATGGACATCGATTAATGGGGGTGATATTTGTCTATGCGATACAGTAACTTATACTCATTTCTAATTCTCATTCCCAATTATCAAGTTAACCCGATAGCAGCTTAGCGTTTATACGCTAAGCTGTTATGCGCTATGAATATTCGAGAATTTACCCTATCTGATCAGCCAGGCATTAATAAGCTGCAAGAGGAATTCATGATTGAGTTTTTTCCTGAGCTTGCTGATGATCCGGGTCAATACGAATGGAATGCAGATATCTACGATATTAACGAGTGCTACATAAAGAAAGGCGGCAAAATTTGGGTTGCCGAAGTTAATAATTATGTAGCAGGTTTTGGTGGTTTCCGTTTAGTAAATCCTGAAGTAGCAGAAATCAAAAGAGTAAGAATAAACTCGCGGCACAGAGGCAAAGGATTAGGCAAGTCCATCATCCGCAAAATCGAAAATTACTGTGAAGGTGCAGCTATACATAAAATTTTAGTCGGTACGGATGATCGATTCGAACCAGCAAAAACAATGTACACAAATATGGGGTACACCATCTATCGTACCGAATCGTATACAAAAAATGGAGCTACAAACACAGACAATTTCTATGAGAAAATACTGCCACAGTAAAATTTTCAGCCAGCGCATAAGCGCTTGCAGCCTGGCAAAATGCCCGCTACGCGCGCACTTTGCCGCTGATTTGAGCGTTAAGGTGCCTATTTAAACTAAGCCATGTTAGAAGTCGTAATCTTTGATCTAGATGGGCTTTTAGTAGACTCAGAGCCCCTGCAATTTCGGGCGTATCAAAAAGCATTTTCCCATTTCGGCGTAGAGTTTGATCTAGATGATTGGCCCAAATGGCATAAATTGGAAGCCTTAGCGTCACGATGGATCGAGGCTCATAAACTAGTAGTTAATCCCGAGAAAATTAGAGCTAAGAAAAAAACATATTACGATGCGTTGATAGAAAATGAACTTACACTTAAACCTGGCGCGAGAAATCTAGTCGAATCTCTATCAAACTCCTACCGGTTGTGCGTTGCTTCTGGTTCCAGGCCAGAATCGATAGAGAATTGTTTAAATCGTTTTTCGTTAACTCCCTATTTCGAGAAACAATTTTCAGCCACACTTCTAAGGCGCAAGAAACCATATCCGGATGTTTATCTGGAGGCTCTATCGAAAATGCGAGTCTCGAGTCAGCACACAATCGCTATTGAAGACTCACTAACTGGCTTGAATGCCGCTATTGACGCTGGAATTAAGTGCATTGTATGCCCGGACAATTTTATCCCTGTATCAAATTCTGAATTTTACGGTGCTTCTTTAATGATAGACTCACTGGAGAGCCTGTCGCCATCCGTGTTAGAGAAAGTTGCAAATGATACTGCCGACACATAACAAAGGCATGCGGTCGGACCAAAGTGCCCGCCACGAGTGAATTTTGGCCGCTGATGCCGGGCGTTATGTGAATATCTAGGCTGATAGAAATGGAGATATCAAGAGTAATTATCGGATTTTTTTTCTTGCTGGTTGGGGTTGCGCTATTTCTGGGTGCAATTCTAGTGAGGCTTCAAATGGAAAAAGAAGTAAAGGGTGGAAGGACAATTTATTGGAATAGTTTTCTTCCCTACTGGAACGAAAGTGATTTCAATGAAAGGGGTAACTCACTCAGAAGAATATACAACAAAATTTATTATGCTCTTATCGTTTATTCATTAGCATTAATAATATTCATGAAAGCGAGTGGGTAACACAAATTCACATAACAAGCGCATGCAGTCGGACATATTGCCCGCTACGCGAGGGTCCGCTTTGGGCACTTAGCGGTAGTTGAGCGGTGAAATCTGAAGGTCAGCTTTCCCGTTAGCAGCCGTTCAAAGTTATAAGATTAACTGCGGCTTACGGCACATAGCGGTCGTCCAGAAAATTACGATAAGCGGAAATAACGGCTCAATATAGACCCTCTTGTATTACTTGAGGACAGTTTAGAATATTAAACATTTGCTAGTCGGAGATTTTAATCGCTGCCAAATTTCATTGATCCTCTAGCTCCCTAGATACAACGCTCGCATAGTCCTTTGATTCGTATGGGAATACCAATTCCTTCAATGGCGCGAAGAAACCAGTTTTTCGCAACGGGTTAGTACCCAGATCCTTGAGTAATTCATCGTGGTAATGCTGGGTATGTGCGATTAATCGCGCGCTTCGAGCCGGGCTAAATGGCATCCATGATTTCTTCCAGCCCCGCATTTCTTCAATGTTTTTATGCATGGCTTCGTCTGAGGGTGGCTGAAGCTGCTGCGTTAGGACACTGGCCAGCCAGCGGGCCTGGAGACAATAGGTAGTGATACTCGCTATTGTCGCCGCCCGACCGATGAAAAATAACCCGGGCACATTGGGATTCATGATATGCCGATAAAGGTAAAATCCATCATCCTCGGGACGTAGTCGAGACCATACATCGGGTGCGATAAATCCAAAATCGGTCTGCCATCCCGTGGCCATAATCACCAGGTCCACGTCAAGTAATTCTCTATTGGCGAGTTGCACACCAGCAGCCGTGTATCTGTCTATGACAGTGTGGTGCAATTTGATTTCTCCACTACGTGCGAGCCTGAAAAATTCGGGTCTGGGAACCTGTGTCGATTCTCCAAATGCATCAATTTCAACCGGCAGCCTAGGAACAAGGCTGACCCGTGATCCGAAATTGGAGCCCAACCGACACTGAAAATAAAACAGCGTCTCGACAATTCGCCAGTAAAACCAGGCCATCGGTTTACCAATGTTATGGACCATTTTTTCAACCGACGTCATATTTTGATACGGCGGTATCAGGGTGCTACAAAGCCGATTTAGCAGGCCCCACTTGAAAGGTAACACTCCAGCCAATTTGCGTGGGATTGGCCAGTGAGGTTCTCGAAAAACAATATGAGTTTCCGACGCGACAGAGGCACTTTCGAGAGCGGCATCGCTGGCGCTTTTTCCATAGCCAATGACAGCAACGCGTCTGTCTTTAAGCTTCTCTGCCGATTTTAGTAGAGAGTTATGTATGATCTCACCCTGAAATTCATCGCTACCAGGGAACCCAGGTACATTCGGCACATTGGAATAAAGGCCAATACAGATGATAACCCAATCAAAATTTTCCTGATAATCGCCTTTCTGATTTTCAGCGGTGATTGACCAGCCACTCTCAGGTAACTCGGCCTCGACGAGACGGGTTACCTGTGTGTTAAATCGAATCTTCTGGCTGATATCGAAATTATCGGCATAAGCTTGTAGGTATTCCTGGATAACGGGGCCAGGCGTAAAATCTGGAGTATCTTCCGGTAGCGGCCAGTCTGGAAACTCATACAGTTCGCGCTGAACCTGAACACCGAAATTCAGATACCCATCGGACCAGACCCCGCCAAGCTCATTATTACGTTCGAGCAAGGTACAATCAAATCCCTCGGCAATGAGTTGCCTCGCGGTGCTAAGCCCAGCAACTCCGGCGCCAATAATCGCAATTCTTTCAGTGCGTGGTTGCATCACTAGCGAAACGCCTTGAAAACGATATAAAAAACGACGGAGATCACCCAAAACCCAAGTAGGTAGGCACCCATTAAAATCCATAGTGTACAGGTCCACAGTGAGAAATTGAGCGCGGAAAGTTTCGAACCGGAGGTCGTAGTATTTGCGCCGCTTGCGACGAGGCCGTACATGTATATGGCGTGAAAAAAACTGAGCACCAGCCCTAACAAGGTCCCGATCAGGAGAAAATCGCTCATTTTCTTAGGTTACCCTCTTGATAAAACCCCTGCTAATAGGGGAAATGTATTCGATTGCACAGATGATAATATTTTTGATCATTATTATATAAATAATATTTAATTAATATATCACTATAACCTGATACACGGAGTGTTTGCTCTTTTAATCGGCATCACTGTCAGAACTCCGTAATTAGCGAGTGCCTGTTACTGGCCGAATATAGCCACTCACCTCTATGTATCGGGAGCCCGCTTGGGGCATTTTGTTGACCCTGGCGTTTCGATCCTGAACGGCAACTTTCCCCTTAGCGGTCGTTCAAATTGTCTGGATTAACTTCCGCTCCCGGCACGGAGCAGACGTTCGCTAGCTTTCAAGTCGATGGTACAAAGCACCTACAATTACACACTTGTTGCGAAAAAATTTGACCCTTGCAAGAATCCAACTCCGACATTCCTATATTAGATTGATGTAAATTAAATTTGGCGCCATATTTCAAATGCAAATACTGAGATATCGCTGGAACAGGCAACAACGGCGAAATCGCCGTCCTCAGATAATGTAGAGAATGCAACGGGCCAACAAATCTCCCGTTCATCGCCTTGTTCGATAACCAAAGCGCCATTGCTAATCGTCACTGAATAATCGGCAGAGTCTGATAGATCAGGCAATACCAGTCCTTCTGCCGGAATCTCACACTCATCGGCATTATTGCTCAGGTTCCCGGTTTTCCTGAGCGGTATAACGTTGTCACTGAAAAGGGGATTGAAGTTATAAATCTTATTGCAGTGCCCATTAATGGCATCATAAACGCCGTAGGTTTGGCCATTAATTAAATTCTCGGCAAGGCCAGCGTCAAAATCAGGTATTAAAACGCGCGATCTATCGTCCGCAGAAAATGCGCCCCGAACAGCTTCGACAAAGTTGAAAGTTTCTGAAAATACCGGATCACCCCCTCTTCCGGAAAGACTTAATTGTGACGCACTAACCGTCCAGTCGAAAGATTCTTGTGACTGGAAAAAGCCACCTTCATTCATAAAATCGGATAAGCCTGAAAAATCTGAATTAAAGAAAACATTCGCGTATTCGAGCGTATTAATGCCAATCTGACGATAACGCGCATTGATCACTCTATCATTCAATTCCGTAATATCACGTTCAAATCGGGTAAGTTCTGTACCCAAATCACTACCCTGGAACACACAACTCGCTTCAATGAAATTCAATGTTGATGAAATAATCGAGCAGCTATCAGAAATGTTTTCACTAGACATAGTTAAAATATTATTATCCAAGCTCCAACTAAATGTCAGTAGTACTTCAGTGCAGTTCCTTTCAGCGGAGCCTTCGTTTGCCGCCCAATAGGTGTCGTTGAAGAGGCAATCATCAAATTCTGTTACCGCTAACTGTTTATTGTCAGAAAATGTATAGACCGCACCAACATCGCCATGTGTTGCATCACGCATCAGCCAGCGACCATCCAATATTGTTATTGCATTTAATGTGATTAAAGTTTCATTGAAGTGGTCAATGGCATCCTGCTCTGAAACCAGAACTATTGTATTGCCCAGTTGATCACCCAGGGCGGGTATTAGCTGGCTTTGAAAGTTACTGCTAGCGATGTCGAGTGAATCAAGGTTAATAGATATGCCAGAGATAGCGGGAAACAAAGATATGCCATTCGCTGGATTTTGATCAGTGTCAAGTGTTTGCAGCAATACGAGCAAATTTTTAACGGACTGGTTATTCACATCGTCGGTTGCGAATATATCGAGCGGGGTGAAAGCCGAACTATTGGCAGGGGTAAAGACACTGCCTAGTTGAAGGCCAAAGTAACTGAATGTCGTTGTTTCACCCGGCTCATAAAGAAAATCACCATTCGAGCCCGTAACACCCTGATGACTATTCGACCTATAATCTAAACCTTCGACACCGGAGTCGATAAAATACGCCTTATTCAAGGGAATGATATCTTCATCGCCGCTATCGCCACCACCGCCTCCACAGGCAGTTAGCGTAACCAGCAGACCGAAAGCCAACAAAGTTGTGGTTTTGAATAAAAACATGATCACTCCTCTACCGAGTTAGTATTATTTTTCAGGCGAGAAGGAAAAGTAATCCTTACCGACAAGACGTGCCTTCTAGCTCTTACCGGTCAAAATCTCTGAGGGAGAAAATTGGGAAAGGCAATGTTTAGAAGCCAAACGATAACATTTAGGGATAACAATTACATCATCTAAATAGGGTATGAGAACAGGGGTCCGTTCCTGGCCGAAGATTGCCGCTGGTAAGGAGTTTGCCAGTGTCCGTTTCGGGCACGGAGCCGCCCTTGCACGATGAAATTTGAAGGTCAGCTTACCCGTTAGCTGACCTTCAAATTGCCTGGATTAACTTCAGCTTCCGGCACTTAAAGGACACTCGCCTGCCTCTTAATATTTAAAAGAAGTCTCTTTTAGCCTTATGTAGTTAGATCTAAGAAAAGGCCCGTGCTAACTCTTCCAGCTTATCTTCCTCTTCGGGTGAAATCGTTCCGATACCGAGAAACCCACCGGCTGATTCTGCCACCGTGCGAGCGCGACCGAGCAACTCTTGTTCGAGTTTATCCCTGGCCGCCGTATCCATCGTGCTGGTAAGCGCTGAAACATAATCTTTCCAGGCTGAAAGCACTTCACTGCCCGGTTGTGTGACTAGCCATCCGTCCAACAGGGCCGCACTTTCATCACTTATGCCTGAGTCCTCGGCGGCAGACAAAATGGCGCTGCGTTCACTATCGTCCATGGTGCCATCCGCCCAGGCAACTTCTACTAATGGAATAAGGGAGAGCGCTGCCAATGTATCGCTGCGTATGTCGAGCGCAACAAGCTGTTCGAGTACTGCGTCATCGTTAATGCCAGACGTGGCCGAAAGGGCCTCCTTTTTGTCCCTCACTTCTTCCTTTTCTTGCAGGGCCTTGCGGAGATTTTCGCTTTCCTGAGCGAAAAACATTTCTTCCAGTGCTTTCCCGCGATCACCGAGAATTTCATCGCTCATGTTTTCGTTCCCCCAAATAAGTAGTATAACCACAACGTTACCTGCGTGCTAATTCCAGGCACATCAGATTCCTGAAAGCAGACATTGAATTAAATGGAGTGTAGGTCAGAGAAGGGCTGCCACCTCAACCGGTCGATGCAACACTTTATCTTTAAATTAAAAGATGGGGTGTGGAATATGAGATATAGAACCCGAATAAAATATACAGATGAACAGAAAGCCGAGATGTGGGGCCGCTGGCGTTTGGATTCTGAAGGTCAGCTTTCCCGTTAGCTGCCGTTCAAAATTCCTATATTTCCTGCTGCTTCCGGCTCATAGCGTACACTGGTTATGGAGCTTACGATAACATGGCCCGTTGTCTTTCTGGTATTACTAGAGTAGCCTTTATGTAATCCTGGGAATGAAAATTTATTGTGTTCACCGCAGCATATGCCGGCAATAAATTAATCAATATCGTTGTTGTCTGTACATTGTGTTTAGCCCTATTCGCACACAGTACAATATTTTCCTATTAACTCCGTTGTTACGCGTGAAGGAGACCACTCAATGCTAAGGTTCACATTCGTCATTCTCACGTTTTTTCTTTTAAATTTAAGTACCGCAGTGCAAAGTGATAGTGCAGCAGATCGTGGCGCTGGAACCTACAGGCAGTGTGCGGCCTGTCACTCTCTTGGTACTGGGGTTCACCTTACGGGCCCGTCCTTGGCTGGCCTACTTGGGCGCGAGGCCGGCACCGCAAAGGATTTTGGCCGCTACTCCGAGGCATTAAGGCGTTCAGGGTTGATTTGGGATGAGAAAACTCTCGACAAGTGGATCGAGAATCCGACCGGATTAGTGGCCGGTACGAGCATGCGGATTCAGGGGATTAAGGATAAAACGGCTCGTCAGGATCTCATTACCTTTTTAAAGCAATCAAGTGAAAGACGCAGCCCGAACACAGCGGATGCCACTCAAGATCAAGGTATGATGAGTGGCATGACAGGCGGGCGGACGCTGAATTTAAAGAACTTGAGTCTAAGCCAACAGGTAACCAACATTCGCTATTGTGGTGACGCCTATTATGTAAGCCTGGGGACCGGTAAAACCTACACCTTCTGGGAGTTCAATCTGCGTCTTAAGACTGACTCGAGCAAATATGGGCCGCAAAAGGGGTCCCCTGCAATCGTTAAATCTGGAATGAGGGGGGATCGTGCGTCGATTGTCTTCTCGGAACCTATCGAGATTAGTGGATTTATCAAGCAACAATGCTGATGAGCGAAGCGTAGGTGGCGCTGGACTCAATTTTCATTGTTGCCCAAATCAATGGGGTTAAGTCTCGAATGAAAGCGGTGTAGCATTATAAGGAACGACTTGTGGGCACTTAGGCGAAGTAACCAGGCTGATATTGAAGGTCGACCTTTCTGTTAGCTGCCGTTCAACCAATCAACCAGAACTACTCCTAACGGCACGACATCTCCGGATAAGGAGTCGGTGACAGATCAGAGCAATTATGATTTCTAACCGCTGCCTTTTATTTTCCGTCTTTCAATAGGGATTTATGCCTTACGATCTGAAAACAGGTGGTTTATAATCCTTGCCCATGGAAAGCAAGCTCTACTCTGAGGGCTCACGGCGCCTACAAGACCACTTTGACACGCGACGAATTGCGGATCGACTGGAAAAAGTTGATTTGCTGGAAGAATTCACTGACGTCCATCGGGGGATTATTGAGGCAGCCCCAATGTTTTTCCTGGCCACCGCTGACGCCCGGGGTAGACCCGATGTTTCTTACAAGGGCGGATTGCCCGGGTTTGTCAGGGTTGTCGGGCCCTCGACTGTCGCGTTTCCCGACTATAACGGCAACGGTATGTTTAAGAGCCTGGGCACGATCCTTGACAACCCCAATGTCGGGATGCTTTTCATAAACTGGACAGATAACCCCAAAAAGCTGCGAGTGCTGGGCAAAGCGTCAATCGACGAAGCGGACCCTCTCCTGGACGACTATTCCGGCGCGCAACTCATTGTACGGGTGACGGCCGAGCAGATTTTCGACAACTGCCCGCGGTATCTGCATGAGCTCGAAATAAAGAATTACTCGAAATATGTGCCGGAACCAGATCACGAGGCGCCAATCCCGGATTGGAAGCGAAACACCCTTTACCGCGACGCACTTCCGGAGCGCGATTTAACAGCCCTGGCCGATGAAGAGGAGAAGGATAAGTCTAATCCAAAATAACGAACTTTTTTAATCAGTAAAGTTTGTTATAACAATCATTGTAATCAGAGGGATTGTCTATGCGACCTGTCACGATTGCTATCCTGATTTTGGCTAGCTGTTTAGGCGCCCCGGCTGGCCTTGCAAGTAACGTTGAAATCAGCGAATGGGAAGTCCCCTATCAACAGAGCCGACCACGTGACCCAGCAGTCGATTCGCTCGGACGGGTCTGGTTTTGCGGCCAGGCAGGTGCGTACCTGGCCTACTTCGACCTGGAGTCCGGGGATTTTAAAAGATACCAACTTGCCGACGGTGCCGGCCCGCATAACCTGGTCATAGACGAGCATGACCAAATCTGGTTTGCCGCGAATACGCTGCCCTACATTGGTCGGCTCGATCCGAAAAGCGGCGTAGTAACCAAATATCCTATGCCGGACGCGACAGCGCGCGATCCCCACACGCTGGTGTTCGATCGCAAGGGCAATATCTGGTTTACTGCACAGTGGAGTAACCTGATCGGTCGATTGAACACCGATACAGGCGAAGTCGACCTGATCGCCCTGCCAGGTTCCGGAACGCGACCTTATGGCATTAAGGTAGACGCTAATGGTCAGCCCTGGGCCGTGTTATTTGGCACCAACAAGCTGGCCAGGGTCGATACCGAAACGCTGGCTGTCGAGCTTGTCGAGTTGCCGAATAGACAAAGCAGGCCGCGCCGGCTAGAAATCAGCGGCGATGGCGTGATCTGGTATGGCGACTATAGGCGCGGAATGTTAGGGCGTTATGATCCCGGATCAAGGACGTTTCAGGAATGGCAGTTACCGGGCGGATCAGGGTCGAGACCCTACGGTATGGCAATGGATCATCGCCAGCATATATGGCTCGCCGAGGGAGGTAGCCCCAACCGACTGGTAGAATTCGACATTGCCAAACAGATGTTTGACACTGTCATCGAGGTGCCCCACGCGGGTGGCTCGATACGCCATATGTATTTCGATGGAGACAGGCAATCTATCTGGTTTGGCGAAGACACTAACTACATCGGGCGCCTGCGGATACCCTGAGGGTGTCAAAGTTCGTCACTTCGTTACAGCCGTTGAATAAAGCAAATGACTGCAGCGAGTGATCAAAGGCATCGATAAACTCGCTATCCACCTCGTGTTCAATATGCAGGGTCTTTATTTCCAGTCGTTGCTCGGAACGATGTGCCTTGCAATCGACTCGCCCGACGAAACGGTCACGATACAGAACCGGCAAACAGTAATAACCAAACTGGCGTTTCGGTTGCGGCAGGTAACATTCGATCTGGTAGTCGAAATCAAACAGATCACGCCCGCGCTCGCGCTGGATAACCGCGTTATCAAATGGCGATAAAATTCGTACTATCGCGTTGCTGCGAGGCGCCCGGGTTTCGAGAAGTTCGGCGTCTGCATAAGCCAGGCTGTTATCATTTAATGCAATCGTGGTCATTAGCCCGGTATCTAATCGTAGCTGCAGTTGCTCCCGTACCGCGTCGCGCAGCGCCTGCCCTTTGCGTAAATAGCAAATTGATTTCAGGGTTGCGAAGCCGTGCGCGCGCACGGTGTTATCGACCAGGTGGCTGGCGTATTCGGATATCGTCGGCTGCCGCGTATCAACCCAGTCTGGTAATACTCGCTCACGCAAGTCATACACTTTTTGAAAACCCTCGCGCCCGCTGACCATCAGTTCTCCCTGCATAAATAACTGCTCGAGCGCCTGTTTGGCGGGTTTCCAGTCCCACCACTCCTTCTTTCCCTTGCGCGTATCTTCGAAATCCCGTGCCCGCAGTGGGCCTTCTTCGCGAACTCGTTTCAGAATATGGTTTATTAATTTGCGGTCGCAACACTGAAACCAGTCTCTTTCACCGTTCATTTTAGTCATGCGCGGTAAAGCGAAGCGAAAATCGCGCATCGGCAGCCAGGATGCAGCGTGATACCAGTATTCAAACAAGCTGCGCTGCCTGACCAGCTGGACGAGAAATTTCGGCTGATAGTTGGAAACCCGTGACCACAGGACATGGTGGTGGGCCCGCTCAACTACCGAGATTGTGTCAATTTGTACGTAACCGAGATGTTCTATTGCACGCAGCGTCGCCGCCTTGCCCCGACCGAACGAGTCGGCTTTTAACAGGCCCTGCTGGTTTAGCGCAATGCGGCGTAATTTTCCTAATATCGACATGTTTGAATTAACTGGTATGCGGTTTCAGGATTTTCTCGATCGCCGCAGATACCGAATACAGGTTTTCATCGTCTCCATTTATCGACGATACCATCAACCCGACCGGCGCCTCGCCGGTTCGATGACAGGGCAGACTGATCGAGCATCCGTCAAAATAATTAACCGTTACGGTGTTGCGTAAACATCGCAGATTAACCCGTCTGGCATTGTCAGGGTCGTCGGTTTCTGAAATCGCGGGTGGGACACAGGGTGTGGTCGGATATAACAATGCGCCCGCATCGAGTTGCCGGTAATGTTGATTAAACGATTCGACCAGCTCGGCCTTGGCACGGTATCGATCTTGCTGTTCATCGTCACTTATCGTCTTTCCCGCGAGTATTCGCTGGAACACGAATGGATCGTAGTCGTCGCCATATTGTTCGAGCATTGCCTGGTGATGCTGATAGGCCTCGTACAACACGATCGCTTTGTTATAGAACAATTCGATACTCGCATCGATCACCGGCATTTTTTCGGTTCTCAGATGCACGCCGGCTTCCGTTAAAAAGTCCAGTGCCTGCTCGAATGTCGAGCGAACCTCATTATCCAGATCCTCTAGCACCTCGGCCTCAGGTACGATAAAATTGAGTGTATGCGGCTCGCGAACCGACAAAACCGGTAGCGAATCGGAAGCAGAGCTCTTACCCGTCATCAACTGGTCAAGGATGTAGCAGCTATCTACATCGCTGGCTATCGGCCCGGGTGCATCGGAGGTCGGCGACAAGGGATAAATACCCTTTAAAGACATGCGACCGTAACTCGGTTTTACCCCGACAACGCCGTTAAACGCGGCTGGAACCCGGCACGAACCGGCCGTGTCCGAGCCGAGTGACGCAACCACGATTCCCTCTGCTACACTGACCGCACTGCCAGACGAAGATCCACCAGGTAACCTGCCCGTCTGCCTGTCCCAAATTGACAATGGCGTACCATAATGCGGATTTTTACCGATCCCCGAAAATGCAAACTCGCTCATATTGGTTCGGCCCAGGAACAACAAGCCTGCTCCGCGTAACGGTGCAATCACTTCGGCATCTTTAGTTTCCGGCCGGGCAAAATTCTTGCGGGCCACTGACCCTGCCAGCGTTCGCTCATTGCGGACATTGAATAAATCTTTCAGCACAATCGGAATTCCGGCCAATGCGGGTACCGGTTGGTGCTTCTCTCTTGCCCGGTCGATCGAGTTCGCCAGGCTCGGCAGGCCTTCATTCAGTTGTATAAAGACTGAATCCGACTTTTTTGCCCGTGCCAGGGCATCGATAACCAATTTGGTTGAGGTGATTTCTGTCGTTTTAAGCGCCTCTGAAAGAGCACGTAATGAAGTCATAATTTTATCTCGTTGGAAGCCTGCCAGTTTATCGTTCGGTTCGTGCTGCCGACTGGCTATAAACGCGTCGCCAATCTACTTCCATCACCGCAAGCAGGAGTATATTAACGACATAAATTCTGGATTATCAAACAGCAGTTTACTATTCTACTGGTTTGCATTAAAAATCAAAGTTCATGGAATCTCTACAGGAACAATTACTCAAGGCTGGCCTGGTTGATAAAAAAGGAGTTAATAAGGCTAAAAAAGATAAGCAAAAACAGTCTAAGGTCGCACGCAATACCGGTGCAAGGGGCACTGTTAAAGAAAAAACTGCAGCGCAGCTGGCGCAGGTAAAAAGAGCTGAACGTGACCGTGAGTTAAATCAGCAAAAACATAAGCAGGCCGAGCAAAAAGCCTTGTTTTCGCAGATAAAACAACTGATAAACCTTAACAAGGTCGACTACCGGCAGGGTGAAATTGCCTATAGCTTCGTTTACAAAAATAAGGTCAGAAAATTGTACGTCACCGCCGACATCAAGCAACAACTAAGCAAGGGACGACTCGCCATCGTGCGACTGGTGCTAAAAAGTGAAAGGTTGTTTGAAATCGTACCCGCGGCTGTTGCCGCAAAAATCGCCCAACGCGATCAGCATTCGGTGGTTCAGCTTAACCTGGCTACCAACAAGGGTGAAATTGAAGATGACCAGTACGCGGATTACCAGATCCCCGACGATCTGACCTGGTAAGTAATCGATCACTTTGATCGCGACCTGAATAACCAGTTACACGCCCATAAGCAGGGCAGGATAAGCGAAATACTATAATGCTACAGCACACCCTCGGTAACAGTGGTCTCGTGGTACCGGCAATCGGTTTCGGTTGTGCCTCCCTGTCGTCAGCTTACGGGCCATCCGACGATAAAAAATCAATTAATACGCTCCATCATGCCATCGACGCCGGGGTCAGGCTGTTCGACACCTCGGATGCCTATGGTAACGGGCATAACGAGACTATCGTCGGGCAAGCGATTAAAGGGCGACGCGACAAGGTGGTCCTGTGCAGCAAATTTGGTAATAAACGGGGCCCAAACGGTGAGCGTCTTGGCGCCGATGGGCGACCTGAACAGGTGATCGAATCCTGTGAGGCAAGCCTGGTACGGCTCGGCGTCGAGACCATCGACCTCTACTACCAGCACCGTGTTGACCGGAAAGTCCCCATCGAGGAAACCTTCGGTGCGGTATCGCAACTTATCGAACAAGGTAAGGTTCGCTTCGCTGGTATTTGCGAGGCCGGGGCCAACACCATTCGACGAGCACATGCGACGCAACCCCTGTCTGCGCTGGAGAGCGAGTACTCACTGTGGAGCCGCCACCTGGAAGCACTAATACTGCCTACCTGCCGGGAGCTCGGTATCGGAGTCGTCGCCTACTCTCCGCTCGGACGAGGTTTTCTCACCGCGACCATTCGCTCGCCCAAAGACCTGCACCCGGGAGAGCGGCGTCACGATCACCCGCGTTTTTTCCCTGAAAATATCGCGCGTAATATTTTCCTCCTTGATGTGATCGAACTGGTCGCGAGTGAGGTGAATGCAACACCAGCACAGGTGGCTCTCGCCTGGTTGCTTACGCGCGGTGACGATATTTTACCGATCCCGGCTACCCGCTGGACCTCGCATGTTGATGAAAATATCGCTGCGCTCAAAGTAAGATTAGAACCCGGACACCTCGACCAGCTGGAGCAGGCTTTCCCACCGGGTGTCACGGCGGGGGCCCGCTACCCGGAAAAGCAGATGGGGAACATGGGGCTCTGATAATTTACTGGCCGTGCAAGATCAGGCAGGCTATTTCTCAGGCGAGACAATAGCGAATCTGCTGAACGCGCATTCAGGGTCAATTACTGCCGTGTCTCGATGTGATAGTATCATCGGGCGTTGGTGCGGGTCATGGTCAACCTGTCATTGCAGTCGTTGAGCGCACCAGTGATAAGTTATAGCAATAATAATCAAACAGGAGTTCAGAATGAAACTATCAGACCCAATTCAATTATTCTTTGCATTTACGGCCCTGTTACTGGCAGGCATGCAACCGGCGCTGGCTGAGAACGTAAAAATCACGCCACTCGGCAGCAATCACGGAGAGTTCTGCCAGCTGGACCGGGCTATGGTGCTGGAAGACCCGGATGGCACCCGCATTCTATACGACCCGGGCCGTACAGTGGCAGGACCCGACGATTCCAGACTCGGCAAAATAGATGCGATACTGCTCAGCCATATGCACGGTGATCATGTCGGTGACAAACACATCGAAAGTGCCGGCAGCGGAGATTGCAAGACCGCGAAATTTCCGGTCAAGGTCCTGCCGAACACCAATTTGATCAATATCGCACTGGCCAAGGACGCTAAAATAGTCACTGGTAGTGAAATGCCGAAATTCTTTGCGGCCAAACTAAAAGCGCTTGGTGGTAATCCCAAAAATTCACAGCTGGTCCGATTCGGGGCATCGCGCAAGGTTGGCGGTGTCACTATCACCACCGTGCCGGCAGTTCATTCGAACGGTGTCTCGGGCAGTATGATCGGTGGAGAGCTTGGCGAGATGCTCAATGCGGCAGGTCTCACGGCTTATGCCGGACCACCCACCGGTTATATTCTGAAATTCTCTAATGGCCTTGCAGTGTATTTGTCCGGTGACACCGGTGTCACTGCCGAGCAGGATACCGTGGTTCGCCGGCTCTACAATGCAAAACTGGTAGTGATGAATATTGGCGATACCTTTACTACCGGGCCTAAAGAGGCAGCCTGGGTCGTTAACAATTTGATCAAACCTGCTTCTGTCATTGCCTCGCACGCCAACCAGCCTTCAACCAGTGGCGGCAAGGTGATCGAGGGCACACGGGCAGACGCTTTTATGAAGGCAAGCAAGGCAAAGGTTTACCTGCCTTTAAGCGGTCGTACCATGGCATTCAACAATAAAGGCAAATGTGTCGAGGGTTGCTAGCCGGTAACTGGAAAGCCTGGCCGAATCAGCAATAATCAGTCCGCGGGTATCGCTGAGTTTTAACCGACACCCACGCTTTGCTTTGCAGATTGCCGATTCGCAATGACACCGAGAAAAATTCCTGCGGCCGCGGTCAGGCCTATGACGACGCCAAAAGGATCAGGCGTATCGTCGTGAAATACACTGACCATCGTAGCGATAACGCCCGACAGCCCGATTTCGAGACAGCCAAAAACCGAGGCCGCGCTACCGGCCGACTTCTCGACCGCTGACATGGCCTTCGAAGGGGCAACCGCGAACATCGGACCGATGCCAAAAGCGATAAATAAAAAGCCAAAAACCAGTGTATTAGGTGATAACCCGCCAATAAATACAAAGCCTACCACCAGCAATGCACCAATCACCATGACTACCAGACCAAGATTTAATACCCGAAGCGTTTGCCAGGAATCAACCAGCCGGGTTGCGAGCATACTGCCTAGAAAATAGGCAACAACAATCGCCGCCTGGTAGTAACCGAAATGCTGAATCTCAATACCAAAATAGGAAATTAAAATAAACGGTGCGCCAGTTACAAACGCATAAATTAACCCAAGTGCGACACCCGAAAGGGCTCCATAGGTTATAAATATTTTGTTGCTCATTATCGACCGGTAGTTATGCAATATCGATTTTAACTTTAAGGCATGGGGATCGGGTATGGTGGACTCGGGCAGCAGCAGGTAAATCAATATAGCAGTCAATACGCCAACCCCGGCAGTCAGGATAAAATTATATTCCCAGCCAAGCAATACGTGAATATATCCACCAAGAATCGGGGCAATCGCCGGTGCCAGTGCGATCGCCATGCCATAGATGGCAAAGCCCTTGACCTGTTCTTTCTCGGTAAACAGATCCTTGAAAACCGCCAGACAGATCACCGCCTCTGCCGCCGCAAACAGACCCTGCAGCATTCGGGCGACCAGTAGCTGGTCGATGCTTTGCGCGAATCCGCACGCTATGCTGGCGACTGAAAACAGGGCTATAGACCCGAGGAAAACCGGGCGGCGACCAAATCGGTCCGAGATCGGTCCGTATATTAACTGGGCAATACCAAATATTAGCAGGTTCAGGCTAATGGTCAGTTTCATCAGTTCCGGAGTGGTACCGAAGAAATCGGTTAAATACGGCAGACTGGGCGCATACAGGTCGGTAGACATAATGCTACCCGAGCCGGCCAATACCATAATCGCCAGCACTAGCGAGAATTTATGCGCTACAGGAGGTTGGGAGGGTCTATCGATGATCAATACCAATTATTATTAAACGACCGTTATCTGGCAGGGCGTGACTTCATCACAGTTGAATAGAAAATACCAGTCAAAAACCGCTATGCCCGCAAATGCGAATGACTTGACTCAATTGAATCTATATTGTTAAGTGGTTGTCCACATTATCAGGAGAGGAGTACCCGGACTTTGTAGCAGGGACCGGGCCTGTACAAGATTTCCGATGCCGAAGAAGACCACATGAATCGATATTACCGGCACGATTATGATACCTAAGGCCGCCTCTCCCGTTAATGCGAAAACCGATGCATCTGGCTGAACAGCAAATCGAGGAGTTTGAACAGACGGGCTACCTTTTTTTCCCCAATGAATTTAGTGTGGAAGAAACTAAAGTCCTTAAACAGGCGGCTATCGCTGTTTACCAGGAACATCGTGAAGAAGTATGGCGTGAAAAATCAGGTGTAGCACGCACTGCATTTGCGGCCCACACCTATAACGAGGCATTCCGAAGATTAGGTGCCCACCCCCGATTAATCGACCCGGTCATGCAATTGCTCGATGGTCCGGTTTATATTCACCAGTACAAGGTTAACGCCAAGGCGGCGTTTGATGGCGATGTATGGCAGTGGCATCAGGATTACGGTACCTGGGCCCGGGACGATTTAATGCCAGAGCCACGGGCAATGAATATTGCTGTTTTCCTTGATGACGTAACCGCTGCCAATGGTCCCCTGCTATTTTTGCCGGGGAGTCATAAGCATGGCGTTGTGGCCGCAGGCCACGACCTTGAAACCACCAGCTATCCTTTATGGACCCTGGATCGAGATACCGTGACCGATCTTTATCAGCAAGGTGGCTGTGTAGCACCCACCGGGGACGCAGGTTCGATGTTGTTGTTTTCGAGTCTATTAGTGCACGCGAGCCCTCCCAACATCAGCCCGATGGATCGCACCATTGTTTACCTGTCCCTGTGTCATGTTGATAACCATATCCGCCAGTTCAAACGTCCGGAATGGGTTGCCCACCGTGATTTTACCCCGATTACCGCGTTAGGCGACGACACGCTTTCTGAATTAGTCGCCCAGGCTCCTGGTTAAATGAGCTGTTTCTCCCCTTTCGCCGCTGCGGTTTCATAATCTTGATGCCATTATGTATCTCTATTCATCACTGAAACAACGCGAAGCAGATGCCAGGCCGGTCAGGGTAGGATTGATTGGCGCTGGAAAATTCGGTTCGATGTTTCTGTCCCAGGTGCCGACTACGCCGGGATTGATCGTGAGTGTCATCGCCGATCTCGACCCTTCCCAGGCCATGGCACGCTGCCGGGAAGTTGGATGGGAAGAAGCCAGGCTGGCCGATACGATTTTCACCGACGATCCAGAAACGATGATCCGGAACGAGGACATCGACGTGGTGGTGGAGGCAACCGGTGATCCAGCTGCCGGGATAAAACATGCGCTACTTTGCAGCGAGCATGGCAAGCATATGGTGATGGTAAACGTAGAAGCCGATGTATTGGCAGGCCCCTGGCTTGCGAAGCAGGCCAGGCAAGCCGGCCTGGTTTATTCCATGGCATATGGTGATCAACCGGCACTGACGATGGAGATGGTGGACTGGGCCAGGTCCTGCGGTTTTGCTGTCGTGGCAGCGGGCAAAGGCACTAAATACTTACCAACCTACCACCAGTCGACCCCTGATACCGTCTGGTCTCACTATGGCCTGACGGCAGAGCAGGCAGCAGCGGCAGGCATGCGAAGCCAGATGTTCAATTCATTTCTCGATGGCACCAAATCCTCGATCGAGATGGCGGCCATCGCTAATGCGGCAGACTTACAGGCACCGACCCGGGGTCTCGCGTTTCCAGCCTGTGGCGCCGAGGAACTGGCCCAGGTATTACGTCCCAGGGACCAGGGCGGTCAACTGGAATTCTCCGGCCAGGTTGAAGTGGTGTCCAGCCTGAAACGCGACGGCCAACCCGTAGCACGGGACCTGCGTTGGGGGGTGTATTGCGTATTTGAAGCGCCCAACGACTATAGCGCGGCCTGTTTTTCACAATATGGCATGAATACCGATGAAAGCGGCCGCTACTCCGCGATGTTTAAGCCATTTCACCTGATAGGTCTTGAACTCAATATCTCCATCCTCAGCGCGGCGTTGCGAAACCAGCCTACCGGCACACCGATCTGTTTCAATGCAGACGTGGTCGCGATTGCCAAACGCGATATCAATGCGGGCGAAATCCTCGATGGCGAAGGTGGCTATACTGTATGGGGTCGACTCATGCCGGCGGCTGCGAGTGTCGCGGCACAGGCCCTGCCGATAGGTCTCGCCAGTAGTATCGCGCTAACCCGGCCTGTAAAACAGGACCAGGTCATCACCATGGACGATGTCAGCGCTGAGACGACAAACCAGGCCTGGCAAGTTCGCTACGAAATGCTGGAACATTTTAGTTAAGCGAATGGATACATCGCGATGACCACAGGGTCGATCCAACGGACACCGCGCGCAATGCTCTGGACTACGGTTGCAGCGCTGTTGGCGATTGGCGTATTGTTTGTCGTATTTCGACATTTCGACGTCGAGCGTCTTTCCGATATTATACTTGGGGCCGAGCCGCTCTGGCTCCTTGCACTGGCTGTTTCGGTACCGATTGAACAGGTGTTACGGGGGTGGAAATGGCGCCAGATTCTTTTTGATATACGTCCTGTCGGTACCCTCAGATTGTTTAGTGCGGTAATGGTGGGCTATTTCGCCAACATGATGATCCCGATCGGCCTGAGTCCGCTGGTTCGAGCCTGGCTGATCGCCCGGCTCGAAACATTGAAAATCTCGACCGTGTTGTTGACAACTGCAATCGAGCGCTTCGTCGACGGCATTGTCTTCGCAGTGCTGGTTGGAGTCCTGGTGATCTTCGCGGTATTGCCCGAGACCGAAGGAAATCTGCGGCTAGGTTTAATGGTGGCCGGCAGCGGTAGCCTGGTGTTATTCACAGCCCTGATCGGGGGACTTTACATGGTAAAGAACCACCTCATCGATTCAAATTCGTTGGTAGGGAGATTCGTCGCCTGGCTCGAAACATTATTTGGTGGAAGACTTGCGGGCATCGGTCTCGGCATGGTTGAGGGCATAACCTGGCCAGAATCCCGCTGGCGGGGCTCCGGTATCATACTCGCCAGTATTGCCATGAAAATGATCTCGACATCACACTTCCTCTGGGTTGGTCTGGTGTTCGGCATTCTGCTGTCACCTTTCGATTACCTGTTTATCATGGTAGTCACCGGCTTTGCACTGATCGTTTCACGGTTTATCCGGGTTCCTGGCGGCGGCATCATGGGCTCGGCGTTTGCTCTAAAACTGCTCGGTATTGCCGACGAAGAGGCCCTGACAATGGTGTTGGTCGTGCATTTCTCAGTAATGGCCCTGGTAGCCGGGATCGGCGCCATTGCAATGTGGAAGAACGGCTTGACGGTTCTGGAATTACGCCACGCCACCAGGGAGCCATTAAATTAATCTGCATGAAAAGTCCCAGATGATATTTGATAAAATCCGGTATCCATTCACCAGGTAAAAAAATGAAGAATAAACACTCCGCCACAAGACGCGCACTATTGAGCCTGGCCGGGGTTATTGCCCTGATATTTCCGTGGTTTGGATCCCGTCGGGGTTATGCGGCACAAACTCGCTCAGGCAATATTGACCAGCCATCGAAAAGGAACGATCAGTCATTTATCGAACGGGCATTCGAGATGCGTCGCCAGGCTGTAGAAATCGGGGACCAGGGTTACGGTGCAGTCGTGGTACGAGACGGTGTTATCGTGGGTCAATCGCCAAGCCATGTGATAGTTCACCATGACCCCACTGCGCATGCAGAAATGGAGGCGATTCGTGATGCAGCCGCGCGTCTGGGTAGTCGTAATTTAAGCGGTTGTACACTGTATTCGTCGTCGCCCGCCTGCCCAATGTGCGAAGCGGCCGCCTACTGGGGAAATATTGATCGTATGGTATACGGGACAGCAATCAGCGATGGCGGGCGGCCTTCCCTGTGTTGATGGTGTTTAACTCTGCCGACAGGATATGCAAGCTAGCGTATCCCTGCCGTATCGTGCAAATGTACCGTCACCTGCCTTAGCGTAATCACCACCGGTCGCTTACTTAATTACTGTCAATGAATGGGTCACGGTATCCAGGCTGTTCACGCTCGCCGTGCCCAGCACGGGTGAACCGGATACCGTGGGACCAACATATATTGTCATCGTGTTGCCCGGTCCAGGGATCGAACTGGTTCCACCGTTTTCGTCGATCAGTTCTGGCGTGATTGCGAGCATTCGGCGCATATTGCCAAGACCATAGGTATCGTGCGAATACACCACAATTCGAATTTGTTGCGGATTCATTTCGGTTACGGATCGCCTCGGTTCGGCTGCAGGTCTAAGGGCAGACGGGATTGTTTTTTTCGAGATCACGCCGGTTGCTAGCCGAGATCCCGGGGGCCACATATTGCAGTACGTCGAGGATCCGGGACAGTGCAAAGGGCTTGGCAAGAAAGCTGATCCCCCCTGCCTTGCGGGTGGCAATTTCGGGTAATTCGAGATCGCCTCCACTCATGGCGATCATCCTCAATTCGGGGTAGTCAGGACTAATTTGACTAAAGAATTCCAGACCGTTTCCATCCGGCAGGCCTACATCGAGGAGCAGTACGTCAAATTCAGTACCAGACTCTAAACGCTCGATCGCGCCGCCGAGGGTATCGGTGATCTCGACATGAATTGCCCGCCGCTGCAAAAAGGCCGCGATATTCCTGGCCAGGGCTTGTGCGTCTTCAACGATTAAAACGTTCAGAGACATGACGCTGTCACTATCGAGCCAGGACTGTTGTATCGGAGTCCGCAGAAGTGACCAGCACTCTTGTTGACAGCTGCAATAGAATATTAAACACGGTTCCTTCCTGCTTTAATCCTTTCATAACGATCACTCCAATTGTTATTTAAATGTTTTATTCGACTCTTTTATAAGACTCGTTATAAATACATAGCAGAGACCGTGCCAATTAACTAAATTCAACCATAAATTTTTATAAGATCTTGATTAACCTTAAAAAATGTCGGTAGTCGGCAGTACAGATAGAAATCGGGGAAGGCTGATTATGGTCATATCCCCCTTTTGTCGGGGGGATAGCACCCGGGTGGAATATAATTGCCCAATCACCAGTTTGGCTCACAGTTTGATCGATGGTGATGTGCTGAAATCGACTTGTATGAAACGACTTTGGCGGTTACTAACCGGCTGTGTATGGATTGGTTTTCCGAAGGAGCAGTTGGAGAGAACCTAGCCTTCCATCACCTGCAATAACCAGACAGACTACTAGTGGGTAATACTAATTTGATATTTTTCGATGCGATAACGCAGTGTATCTCGACTCAACCCGAGCAGTTCGGCTGCTCGCGTTACATTGCCCTGCGTGCTCTCTAGCGCCCTGGTGACCATGCGCCGTTCCATATCGACAATATCGAGTGTATTTGAGATTTTAGCAGAAGCCGGTTCGCGTAATTCGTCAGCGACGAGACGGGGCTGATCTAGAGCGGAAAGCTGTTTGTTAAGTGGTAAATGATGCGGTTCTATCAGGTCCGCATTTACCATCAACACCGCCTGTTCCATCATGTTGCGAAGCTCACGCACATTTCCGGGCCAGGAGTAGCCCAACAGAGTCATCTGAGCGGCTTTACTGATCTGTTTTTTATCTTTACGATAACGTTGAGCATGCTGACTTAACATGTGATCGGCCAGATGAGTAATATCGCTGCCCCGATCGCGCAGTGGTGGGGTATTGATCTGCACCACTCGCAGGCGATAGTAAAGATCCGAGCGAAATTTTCCTTCATTTATTAGTTGTTCAAGACGATGGTTAGTAGCAGCGATTATTCGTACATTAACCTGCTTGTCGCGCAGTCCGCCAAGAGGCCGCACTGTGCGATCCTCCAGTAACTTCAGTAATTTGGTCTGCAGCGAAATATCCATATCACCGATTTCATCGAGAAATAGCGTACCACCGTCTGCGGCTTCAACCAGTCCCATTTTACGTTCGCGGGCATCGGTAAAAGCACCACGTTCGTAGCCAAACAGTTCTGCCTCCAGTAGATGATCGGGAATAGCCGAGCAGTTTAATTCGATAAACTGGCCTTGTCGGCGGGTACCGTCAAAATGAAATGCACGGGCTACCAGATCTTTACCTGTTCCTGTCTCACCGGTGATAAGTACCGATGCAGGAACACCGTCGACAAGGTTCTGCTCCGCTTTGATCAACTGGCTGATTTGCAGCTTCAGGTCGACCATGACTGTCGAATTTCCCAGTAGTTTGTCCAGGCCACTTTCGCCGGCCTGTTTCTGGTGAAAGTATTCGAGTGCTCCCTCCATTCGCTCCCGTCCCGCAATCTTTTTCAACAGAAGTTTCAATTCCTTGAGTACCACCGGCTTTGCCAGATAGTCATACGCACCCGCTTTTGTCGCTTGTACGGCAAGTTGTATATTACCCTCTCCGGTAATCATGATGACTCGGATACGGCGATCCACCATCTGAATTCGACCCAGCAAATCCAGACCATTAGTATCAGGCAAGCGGTAGTCCAACAGCACGATATCGGGTTTGTACTTTTCCAGCTGCGCCATCGCTGTTTCGCCGGTAAAGGTTACATTCACATCAAATCCCGAGTTGCGCAGATACCTGCCCATATTTTTTGCCAGGGTCGGTTCGTCTTCGACGATCAGAATTGCAGGATGTGAACTCATGGAACTAGGCTACCGGGAATTTGATGCTGGCGGTAGTGCCACTACCTACCCGACTACTGAGCGAGATGGTGCCTCCGTGTCTATCCATAATTCGCTTAACCATCAACATACCGATTCCGAGGCCATGACGTTTGGTGGTCAAACAGGACTCAAACATCGTATCGAGGCGATCTTCGGGAATACCGTGACCGGTATCCGAGATCGAAACCTGGAGAATATTTTCCTGTTTGGCATGGTGGATTTCGGCGTTAATGGTACCACCATCGGGCATAGACTCCAGCGCATTGGTCAGGATACTGTTGAACATTTGTTCCAACAGCCCCGCATCTCCCTTGATGGCAGGGACGTCTTCACCGAGCCTGCAATTTATCAGTACATTATTACGTTTCATCACTTGCTTGAAACCTTTCAGAGATTGATTCAGTATCTGGTCCAGATATGCCACATTAAATTGTGTTGATCCCTGCGGCCGGGAATAGATTAACAGCTCACGCACCCATTGCACCACCCGATCAATCTCGATAATGATGTCGTTAGCCGATTCTCGGACTAGTCTACCTTCGTTTGCCTCCTCGGCCATGAGCTCAGCACTTGAACGGATCACCGCCAGCGGATTGCGAATGCTATGAGCGACAGCTGATGCCATTTCACCCACGGCCACCAGGGTTTCAGACTCCACCAGGCACAGCTGCTGGTAACGGATCAAGTTGTTGGCGCGATGGACAATCCAGAACAGCGCGGCATATAGAAACAAGGTGGCGCCCACAACGCTGGCCCATACCAGGTTGCGCGCCGATTCTAACGCATCAAACAGGGTCTTCGGTACTTTGTAAATTTCAACGACCGCAACTACCTTGTTATTTTTGACATCCCAAATCGGTAGATAGTTTTCCACCAGACGGGATATTTCACTGCCAAACTTCACATACTCGGCCTTCTGCTCTTCCTTGACATCCTTGAGTTCAAAATATATTTCACCTCCCAACGCTTCTTCCAGGTCGTGGTTGCCATCAAATCGCTTGCCAATCAGCTCCACCTGAGTCGACCACAGCACTTTTCCATCATCCGAAAACAGATTAGCCCGGATCACACCCGGCATAGTGGCGATATGATCTACCAGTTCCGGCAGATCGAAAGCTGGTTCGTTTTGGTGGACAATTCTGGTGGGTTCGCCCAGTCGAAACACATCTGGGCCGCCCTCAACCTCGGTAAGACTCTGCAGAAAAGCCTGGGATACCTCGGCGTCGCGTTCGAGCAGGCTGTCGGCCAGGTAGTTGCTAAACAATGCACCCCATAGCCCGCCAATAATTACCATAACCAGCAAGCTGGTCATCGCGTAGGAGCGTAAAAGGTCATATCGCTCGTTCTTCACCAGACCCATAGCAGGATAATCGGAGTCCTTCTCCGGGGTGGTGTTCAGCGTTCGTGACAAAGGGGAGGTAACCAACATATTTGTTCTCTGGTTTGGCCGCTTTCAAGATGGAAAGCGTGACCATTATTATCCATCTGGTAGTTTTTATTGAATCACAGAATTATTTGGGATTATATTCCCATTTTTAAATCAATCAAGTATTATTTTTCTGGCATTAACAATTGTCTACCAAAATGGGCGGACCTGGAACAGAACCTTGATGATCAGAATACCAGTAGGAATTGGGAATTGGCAGGGACCAGGCCAACCAGCAGGGCCCCGGGCAACAAACCGGTCACTGCCAGTCTATTCAATATAATCGTGCCAAACCCCTTATGTTCAACCAGAATAAAATTCAGCCAGTTCGTCCATCCGTACGACGTGGCAGTAAATCATGTTGATAATTTCCAGCTCGTGTCGATGCAGTTCATCGGTGGCCGCGGCACAACAGTCATCGACGACGATCACGTTGAAGCTTTCGTCGGCGAGGCTGCGTACCGATGACGAGACACACTGGTCGGTAAAAATACCGGCGACGACGACATTTTTGATCCCCATATTGCGCAGAACCAAACGCAGGTTGGTACCGGTCAGCGCACTGTCGGTTGTTTTCAGAACCACTATCTCATCCCCCTGCGGGGCGAGTTCGGGGACCAGTTGGCTGTCATCGCTATCTTTAGGCAGTAGCAGGTAATTAAAACCGGGTTTTTTCTGGCTCAGCGAGCGGTCACGACCGTCCTGTTTCAGGCAGGCGATACGAGCAAAAATCACCTCCACACCACGCTGTCGAGCATCGGCAATCAAACTTGCGGTATTTGGGATTACGGTATTATTCATGCGCGTGAAAAATGGCTGCCAGCGTGCGTTATCGTCGCGGTCTGGTTTGGCTTCGAGATAGGTATTTTGAATATCGATAACCAGTAGCGCGGTTTTCCCCGGGTCTAGAATAATATCGTCCGGCTGCTCTGCGTCGGCGTAGTAAAATGATCGATATGTCGTTTTCCAGTTCATGACTAGTACTCCTTCAACTTTTCTCTCTAGAACTTGCTAATTCTTTCCTGGCTTTAGCAGCGTTGCCAGATCGGCAAATGGTCGATGGGTGGCATCTTCGCTTTCCAGATTATTCGACGCAACATCGCCGAATACCGAATCCTCGAGGCGGGAGTGCTCGTTGTCATGGCAATAGACGCACAACAATTCCCAGTTGCTGCCATCGGCAGGATTATTATCATGGTCATGATCGCGGTGATGAACCGTCAGTTCCTGCAGAGTTTCGCGCGTAAATTCGCGCGCACAACGGCCACAAATCCAGGGATACATTTTCAGCGCATTAGCGCGATATCCCTCTTCCCGCTGTTGTGCTGCACGTCGGGCCTGTGCGACGACCTGGTCGAGCCTGCCTGGCCTTTTTTCAGAAACCATTAGCCATTTACTCCCCGGGGTTATTACCGGTTTAAGTTAATCGATAACCAATTTAAGAACGCGTCGGCCTCTTAAGCGTATACAGCAAAATAGATCGTGTCTGCCCGCGTACCTTTGATTCTCCAATCTGGGTGAATTCAATTTCCCGCACTAGCTTCCTGGTATTTTCCGATACCAGTAACCGGGTACCGTATTCTTTATTAAGCGACTCAAGGCGTGCAGCGAGGTTGACTGCGTCGCCGTGCACGGTGTAGCTAAGCCGGCCCTCGGCACCAATTGCACCGGCGACAACCGGACCGGTATTGACACCTACGCGCATAGCCAGAGTCTCCCCGGCGAAATTTTGTTCCGCCACCTGCGAAAGCATTTCTCGTGCAGCCCGGACAGCGTTGCTGGCGTGATCCGAATGGGCGACGGGTACATTAAACGTGGCCATTATCGCATCGCCCTGAAACTGTGTAACTACACCACCGTGTTTTTCAAGTACCACCACCATCGCCGAGAAGAAGGCATTCAGCACATCTACAATTTTAACCGGACCGAGTGATTCGGTCATTTGTGTAAACGATTCAATATCGCTAAACAGGATGGTTGCCACTACCTGTTGCGGCTCGATCTGGCCGCCCCCGGCGAGTAACGAGCTGGCAACTTTCTCGGGTACAAATCTCCCCAGGGTTTCACGCATAAGTTCGCGTTCACTCAGACCGCGCACCATATTGTTGAAAGCGCTGCTGGCCTCATCGAGCTCCCGGATCCTGCTGCCCGGTAGATGCGGAACTGTCTCCAGCTGCCCTGAATCGACAGTCTGCGCTGCACGTACAATAGCCTTGATTGGTTTACTAACCTTGCGTCCGACAAAAATTGAGGCGGCTATTGCAACTACCAGTACAGCAATACCGGCAAGCAATGCCTCGATCAACCGCCTTATTTCACCGCTATTCTGGAGTGATGTGTTGATATACGCACCGATGGTCCAGGGTGCTGTGCCATATCGGTTGATATCCCTGTACACGAAGAGATAAAAAACATCCCCCCAAACTACACCGCTGGCCCGTGTGTCGGTCAACAGCTCCGAAATAAATGGCATTTGCTCGTCTGGTATCCAGATACGGCTCAATATAAGATCACCGAACGATTCGATCCTGGACAGGGGTTGTTGTTGTGCTTCAGAGGAAAATACGCTGTTGATTAACATCGGATGTGCCAGCACGAATTGCCTGTCATACAACACGAAAGGAGTCAGTCCGGTGTCGGCATAGATACTCGAAAGAAAGCTCGATAGCTCGACAATTGGCACAATTTGAGCAAATGCGCCAATGAATCTCCCCGCATCGTCGCGTATCGGTATATCGTGTAACAGGGTTGTCGACCCGACTGGTTGCTCCGCCCAGATCGGTGCACGCCAGGCCGGTCCCTGTTCGGCTTTAACCGTTTCCAGCCACTGTACAATTTCACGCCGACCCGACCAGTCTTCATCGAATATTTCCTTTGAGCTCCGCAGCCAGCGACGGCTATGGCCATCGGCAGTCACAATAGCGACACCTGCGACCTGGGGCGTCGCGCTTAGTGCAGCAAAAACAGTTTCGTCGAAAAGCGCCAGGTTGGACAAATCGTGAATATCGTTTGCAATCCACCGTGACTGATCACGGATTGGCTTTAACTGAAATTCCAGGCTTTGTTCCATCGCGTTGATCAGGGAACCGGCCTGATCTGCCCACAGTTGCCGCGTGCTGTTTGCAGCCTGATTGAAGCCGAGGTAGAGCACAATTCCGACAGTGATTGCCAGCAAGGTGCTGGCGCCGAACACGGTAATGGTGGTAATTGGAATTCGGAATTTATGCGACATGCAGGATCTGGTCAACAGGCTGAATTACCCGACCACCCGGCAAGGTTAGCATAATGCGCCGAAAGGTACCGCGATGTCTTCAGTAGCGAGTTCAGTTTGATAATAAATGAATTAGTGCACCAATACCTGGCTGAGGAACTTACGCGTGCGTTCGGACTGTGGATTTTCGAAAAAAGGTACTGGCTTGTTGGATTCTACGATAGTTCCTTCATCCATGAACACGACACGATCGGCAACCTGTTTGGCGAACCCCATTTCGTGCGTGACACAAATCATCGTCATGCCACTTTCGGCCAGGTCGATCATCGTGTCGAGTACCTCGGCGACCATTTCGGGGTCGAGTGCGGAGGTTGGTTCGTCGAACAACATGACTTTCGGGTGCATGCAAAGGCTGCGGGCTATCGCTACGCGTTGTTGTTGCCCACCGGATAACTGGGCAGGGTATTTATCAGCCTGCTCGGGAATATTCACCCGCGTCAGGTATTTCATCGCCGTAGCTCGTGCCTCCTCGGCGGGGACCTTGTTCACCCACATCGGGCCGGCAGTGCAATTTTCGAGTATGGTCAGGTGCGGGAACAGGTTGAAATGCTGAAACACCATGCCAACCTCGGAGCGTACCTTGTCGATATCTTTCATGTGTTGATGCAGTTCAACCCCATCGACGTGAATACTGCCGGACTGGTGCGCTTCGAGCCGGTTAATACAGCGAATCAGGGTCGACTTTCCAGAACCCGAAGGCCCACAGATAACGATACGTTCGCCTATATTGACCTCCAGGTTAATGTCGGTAAGGGCCTGAAAATCGCCAAAGAATTTGTTCATTGCCTTAATTGAAATGATTGGGCTGACAGGATTTATATCTTTATCTGGCATTATCGCTTCTGCTTTTTGCGGTATTTACGCTCGATGCGGGACTGGATATATTCCAGTACCATGGTCATCATCCAGTAGAGAATCGATGCAGTAATCAGCATCTCCATGTGGTTGAAGGTTTTATTGCCCAGTGTCCTCGCCAGGAACATCAGCTCCCAGACGCCAATTACCGAAACCAGCGAGCTGTCCTTCAGCATCGCGATAAACTGATTTCCGGTCGGTGGAATGATCAGCGGAATCGACTGCGGCAGGATAATTCTACGCATCGTCAAACCAAACTTGAACCCGAGTGCGCGAGAGCCCTCCCACTGCCCCTCATCGATACTCATGATACCGGCGCGAAAGATTTCAGTCATGTAGGCTCCATAACACAGTGATAGTGCAATGATGCCCGCGGGCACAGCGTCGATGACAAATCCGAGTTGAGGGAAGCCGAGGTAAATCAGGTAAACCTGCATTAACAGGGGCAGGCCACGAAAAAACGAGGTATAGAAACTCGCAATCGCAAACGCAAAACCGTTCGATGAAAGCTTGGCAACCGCGCCGATGATTGCGATCACCGAGGCAATTATTATTGAGATAGCCGACACGTACAGGGTGGTAAAAATACCCTGCGTAATCATGAACCAGATTTTGCTTTGAATGAATTTAAAGTCCAGCCCAAAGCTGTAGAAAAAGGCAAGAAACAACAACAACAGTTCGAGCCAGACAACAATAACCTGGTAGCGAAATTCCGGCAGCAGGCTGATCGCGACCAGGTTCACGAGGAACAGGAACGCGAGCGTGAACGAGGTGACAAAGCGACCATAAAAACCGCTTTGCGCGGGATCACCGATTGCCGGTGCAAGAAAATGACCCACCGCGGATTGCGATGGGTCGATCAGAAAAAAAGTAATACAGGTGAGACCAAATATGATCGATACGAACCGGGGTTTCCTCAGTAAAAGCTCCTCGGTTACCGTATCCTGTATCAAGAGTCGGTCCCCTTCACAGTATAACGACTAGCTACCCGCCTACCTGGTGGTTGCGTAATCTACTCCGTACCATTTTTTTGAAATCTTGCTCAGGGTGCCATCATTGCGCATATCGGTGATGATACCTTTCAGACTGCTGTTCAGCGCCGGGTCACCCAGATCGATGGTTACCGACAGCGGCTCATAGAAAATTGGCTGACCAAGCACCTTGATCGGGTAACCATTTTCGATTGCCTCCAAAAACACGGGCAGGCTGCTGACCACTCCATCCAGACGCACACCATCACCTAAACGTAAATCGTCCAGCGCGATGGTCGAGGTTTCATACGACTTGATCTCGGGTTTGCTGATCTGGTACTTGAATTTCGGCGCGCCTACCGCGTCTATTGAGAGATCTCCCTGCAGGTAAAGCTCAAAGGTTGTACCGGTGCCGGTACCGACCTTCTTACCGCTAAGGTCCTGTATACGCAATGTATTCGAGTTCTTGTGAACTGCCACTGCTGCCGGGGTGTAGTAGTAAACCGCCGGAAATGCCAGCATCTCAGCGCGTTTCTTGGTCGGCGTCATCGAACCAACATGCAGGTCCCAGCGACGGTTCCAGTTGCCAGCAGTAATAATATCCCAGCTGGGTGTAATGAACTCAATACTGACGCCCAGGCGTTTAGCGATTTCACGCGCCACATCGACATCAAACCCATCCATTTCATTCTTGTCGTTAATAAATGATTGCGGTGGCCAGTTAGCATCGGTCGCAACCATGATTTTTTTCTTCGCCATGATGCTGTCCAGCACCTCGCCGGCCTGCGCCATACCAATCGACAGTAAAGCAATCAGCGCAACGCTGAATAGAGATTTTGTAAACTTCATGATAAATCCTCCATTTGTTCCATCGCAATGCTCAAGAACTATTTATTATAAATATCAAAATAGCCAGGTTCAAAAGGGCAGTTTCCCTTTGCCCTGTTTGCGGCTATTAGTGACGGGCCCGTTTGGACGTTTTTATTATAAGTACCGTTTCTTTTTACAATATCGGCTCTCAAAGTGCAAGGCCTGAGTCTCTAGAATCGTTGGGTCGGCTAAGCCGTGACCGATGATTATTCCACCGTGACACTCTTGGCCAGGTTGCGCGGCTGATCGACATCGCAGGACCGTGCAACAGCGATATGGTAGGCCAGCAACTGTAGCGGCAACAGCATCAAAATCGGATCCAGGCATTCGTGTGATTTTGGCACGCAAATTACCTCGTCGAGCAAATCGAAGATTTCTTTATCTGTATCGACCTGGGCGTGGGTAATCGCCAGTATTGGCCCTTTACGCGCACGAATTTCCTGGACCGTAGACAGGTTTTTTTCCAGTAGATCGTCATCCGGCAATATAAAAAATGTGGGTGTATCGGGAGTCACCAATGCCAATGGCCCATGCTTCAATTCTGATGCAGGATAGGCCTCGGCATGGATATAGCTGATTTCCTTAAGCTTCAAAGCACCTTCCATTGCGACCGCGAAGCCTAAATTTCGACCGACGAAATAGGCATCGTTGAAGGCAGCGTATTTTTTGGCGATGCGCTCGAACTCTGCTTCATTTTGCAGAACTGTGCTTATCTGGACAGGCAGGGCATTCAGTGCATCGATCAACCTTTTGCCCTGCGCTACCGACAGGTCTTTCATGCGTCCGATATGCAGCGCCAGCAGCACGAAAGCGAGAATGGTCGATACCAGTGTTTTGGTTGAAACCACCGCAATTTCCGGGCCTGCGTGCAGGTATATTCCGCCATCGCAGGCACGCGCGATACTGCTACCAACTACGTTGACTACACCGAGTACGCGCCCGCCCTTGCGCCTGATTTCCTCTACCGCGGCGAGTGTATCGAAGGTTTCACCAGACTGGCTCACCGCTATATACAGCGTATCTGATTCGATTACCGGGTTTCGATAGCGAAACTCCGAGGCGGGTTCCGCATCGCAGGGCATACGGGCCAACTGCTCGATTGTTCGAGCGCCGAGAAATCCCGAGATATAGGCCGAGCCGCAGCCTAGTATTTTTATGCGCCGATAAGCGAGTAGCTCTCGCGGTTCGAGATTTAAGCCGCCGAGATGGGCGGTATAAAATTTATTGTCTATTCTGCCGCGCAACGCGCGTAATACTGATTCCGGCTGCTCGTGAATTTCCTTGTGCGTAAAGTGGCTGAAATCGCCCTTTTCGTAGGTCTCTGCTGACCAGTCTATGGTCGCCGGCGTCTTCTGTGCCGGTGCAGCGTCGAGGGTCATCACCCGATATCCAGTGGCGGTCAGCTCGGCTATTTCCCCGTCATCGAGGTATACCACCTGTTGGGTATGTCGTACCAGCGCAGCGACATCGGAGGCAAACAGCATTTCCCTGTCGCCTATTCCCAGTACCACCGGACTGCCATTGCGTGCAATCACTATCTCGCCGGGACAGGCCGCGTCGAGCGCCGCCAGGCCATAGGTACCCTCGACCTCAGCTAGCGCGATGCGCACACGCTCGGCCAGGGAGTCGGCTTCGATCGAAGCAATCAAATGCACCAGCACTTCGCTGTCGGTTTCCGAGCTGAAACTAGCACCGTGTGCTTCTAACCTCGCACGTAATTGGCTGGCGTTTTCAATAATACCGTTGTGGACCACGACAATTTGGCCATCGCTACTGCTATGCGGGTGGGCATTGGCGTCATTCGGCTCACCGTGCGTCGCCCAGCGCGTGTGACCAATACCGGATGTACCTTTAAGGCGTTTGGGCAGTACCGATTCGAGCATTCGTATTTTGCCGCAGCGGCGGTGAACTTCGAGGGAGTTTTTCCGGTGAACGGCTATGCCGGCGGAATCGTAACCTCGATACTCTAGTCGTTTAAGGCCTTCCATCAAGATGGGTACAGCATTTTGCTGGCCGCAATAGCCGACGATTCCACACATGGGTATCTCCTAACCGTAAATAATGCGGCGGATTTGCCGCTGCGACAAAGCCCGCGATACGAATACCGTACCGGGAAGCTCATGCTCGATGCGCGCATATATCTGCGCGTTAGACAAACCCTCTTCCTGCTTTAACTCACCATGGCGGCGCAATACCCAGGCTTCCGCTGTTTCGGAAAAGTAGGCGATGACCTCGGCGACCAGTTTTTGCGCTTCGTCTAGCTGTAATGGGCTGGTATTGCAGAGGTGGTCGAGAAGCGGTTGCAGATTTGACTTGTCCATCATGCGGAGAATTTAGACAAATTTTTACCAAACATCAATGTTTCTACCCGAATTCGGGCAAAAAACATCCATATTCTAGTAAAATTTATAATATTTGATGAAAATCCGGGTGTCAGTAAAATATTGAAGTGATTCCGGATAAGCTCTCGAGCTTTCCGGAATGACGGATGGGACCGGGGTATTCTTCCGGCTGGGGTATTGCCCGGCTACGCCCTCAAAACCCCTCGTCATTCCGGCCATCGAGCCGGAATCTTAAAGATTCTTTGCTGATAACTCCGCCCGGTTTCTAATCTTTTTCGGGTGTATCACCGAGCAAATATCTTGGCCCTGCCCCACTGGCAGCAGCCCGATCACGCGGGTTATAAAGTGTACAGCGTTTTAACGAAAGACAGCCACAGCCTATACAGCTCGATAACTGTTCGCGTAGTTTTTCCAGCTTAGCAATCCGAACATCGAGCTGGTCGCGCCAGTTTAACGACAATCTCTCCCAGTCACGCCGTGTAGGTGTGCGATTGTCGGGCAGCGTTTCCAGTGCCGATGCAATTTCTTCGAGACTGAGCCCGAGGGATTGTGCTACCTTGATAATCGATATTCTGCGCAGCATCGAGCGGTGATAGCGGCGTTGATTACCAGGCCCACGGTGCGATCTGACCAATTTTCGGGTTTCGTAGAATCGCAGTGCCGAGGCCGCTACACCAGTTCGTTGGGCGGTTTCACCGATAGTTAGAAAAGCGTCCTTTTTAGTCATGGCATTCTTAAAATAATGTCTTGACTTAAAGTATACTTTAAGTTTTATAGTAGGGAAACACTGACTTTGGATGCCTCCCTGGCGCATAACATGAATACTTCTCTAAGAGGATCAATTGACGAAGATACCCAATGGATGCCGGCAATCTCGTTAGCCGAGCTTGAACAATCCGAGGCTCTACTGGTTCGCATCGATGGAAAGCAAATCGCCCTGTTCAATACTCCCGAGGGCGTTCGCGCCTGCGATAATCGCTGCCCCCACGAAGGCTATCCACTTTCGCAGGGTAGTCTTTCCTCGGATTGCATTCTCACCTGCAACTGGCATAACTGGAAATTCAACCTGGACAGCGGAGAGAACCTTTATGGCGGCGATCGCCTGCGTACCTACCCGGTCGAGATTCGCGATGATCAAATCTGGGTAGATATTAGCGAGTTACCCTACGCACAACGTCGCGCCACCATCGAGGGTAGCTTGCGCGATGCATTCGACGACCATGCTTATGACCGCATCGCACGTGAAATTGCGCGTTTGACCCGCCTCGGGGACGATCCGCTCGATGCATTGCGTCTGGCGATTGAATGGTCGTGGCAACGCATGGAGTTTGGCTGGACCCACGCCTACGCGGGCATGGCCGACTGGCTGGTTTTATACGACGAATATAGTAGTAATAAGGAGTTACAGCTGGTGTGTTTACTCGAATCTGTCGCCCATACCGCGTATGACGTACTTCGTGAACCCGAATATCCGTTTCCGGAAAAAATCACTTCATTCGATGAAACTGTTTTTATTGACGCCATCGAAAGCGAAGATGAATCTACTTCGGTCGCGACGCTGCGGGGCGGCCTGCGCGATGGCCTGCAATTCAGTGACTTTGAATCCGCGTTGACCCGGGCCGCACTGGCACACTACAACGATTTCGGCCATTCGCTGATCTATGTCACCAAGGCCGGCCAATTGATCGAGCGACTCGGAGATCGGGTCACCGAGCCGCTGCTGCTCTCGCTGACACGAAGCATTATCTATGCCCGCCGCGAGGACAAGATCCCCGAGTTTCGCGGCTATACCAAGGCCCTTTCCGCCTGGGGTAAGAGTAATAAACCGGTGCCGGACGTCGAGCAATGGCGTAAATATGGTATCGACAAGTCTCTCAAGGCCAGTGTGGCTAGCAGTAAGCAAAATCCCGAGGCAATATACGACAAACTATTGATCGTAAACGCGATCAATCTGCTCAGTTTTGATATTGCTCAGCAGGAGAAGCACAGGATATCGGTTTCCGGAAACATCGGCTGGCTCGACTTCACCCACGCACTCACCTTCGCCAACGCGGTGCGCAAGCAATGCTCACGTTATCCCCAACTGTGGCCGCAGGGACTGTTACAGATGGCCTGTTTCAGCGGACGCAACGCGGGTTTTACGACTCCAGAATACGATCTGGAAAAATGGCGTTTGAATGATTTTGATCGGGATATTAAAAGTTTGACAGAACGCATACTCGATCATGGCCAGGGCGAATATATCGTATCGGTACACTGGCTAAAGCTCGCCCTGGCGGTGCGAGAGGAAATGCAGGAATTGCCCACCGAGCAGGCAACCTACCTGGCCGCGGCACTCAATCGATTTATCAATTCACCGCTAAAACGTCGGCAGTCGCGACGTACCGCGCATCAATCCTTACAGTTCGTGGCTAAGGAATGAGCCGGAATAGCCTGCCACCTGGCCCAATGAAATAATTAAGGAATAACCAATATGACTAAAACCAAGAAAGCTCGCGCGATTGGATTTAACCATGTCGCCCTGGAAGTCGGAGATATCGACGAAGCGCTGGAATTTTACGCTAAATTTATCGAATTCGAGCTGCGCGGCAAGAGCGTTGTTTTACCGCGTTTTCGAGTTGCCCGATGCCATCGATTTCACATCGCACCCGATCACCATCAACGAGGTACTTGGGTGGCTTGAAGCCAATTCCTACACCTGCCGGGGTTCCGGTTGCAATCACGTCTCCCGGTAATAATGTTACGCCCCCGGAGATGGTTTGTATGATCACAGGAATATCGAAGATCAGCAGGCTGGTATTGGAATCCTGGCGCAGCTCGCCGTTAACCCAGGTACGCAGGCCGGTATTGCCCAGATCGATATCATCGCGGGTGACCGCTACTGGTCCCATCGGGCAGAAGCTGTCCTGCGACTTGCCTATAAACCACTGACTATACCGGGCCTGAAGATCCCTGGCGGTAACGTCGTTAACAATGGTATAGCCCCATATATGATCAAGCGCGTTTTCGACGCTGATACCGCGCCCGGGTTTACCGATGATTACCGCCAACTCCACCTCGTAGTCGATGGCGCTGGACACTGCCGGATCATATTCGATCAGGGCTCCCGGACCTGTAACCGATTCGGGTACCTTGGAAAATACGATCGGGTGCTTCGGTACCGCATCTTCGGCCGCGCTCGAATCAAAACCGCTGCTGGAAAATTCCTGGGCATGGTCATGGTAATTTTTACCCACGCAGAAAACATTACGGCGTGGGCGAGGTATAGGCGCCTCGATTTCAACCTGGTCTAGTGGAACCGGCGTAGTTGTCGCTGGTAGTTCGCTACCGGCTACCTGTAACTCGATCAGGGTTTGAATGCCCTGCCGCGCCTGATCGGCAGGCAGGTCGAAGGGCGCAACCGTTGCCGAGACTTCGTCGAATATGCCAACCTTGCGTGCGTTATTGTGGATAAATGTAGCTATCTTCACTGGGGGGTATCTCTGTTGTTAGGGAACCGAATGTTGTTACTCGCCACGATAAAGCGGGTCGGGTTGGCTGAAAAAATTATGCAGCAAATAATAAACCAGCTGGTAGTTTTTTTGCTGAAAACTGGCGTGTGAGATACCAGCCATGACACTAAACTGCTTGTCACTATTGGGTAGAGCCGTGTAAAACTTTATCAGGTCGTCAAAACTGGCAATGC
>Ga0255048_10000222_pt1 | contig 42396 bp, 54 predicted proteins | sample JV7_2_2_MG_FD_183619 | JGI IMG/M metagenome (GOLD analysis project Ga0255048, IMG submission 183619) | Seawater microbial communities from Jervis Inlet, British Columbia, Canada - JV7_2_2 | ecosystem: Environmental > Aquatic > Marine > Inlet | place: Canada: British Columbia | collected 2016-10-06 | reverse complement strand
CAACTCGTACGGCCAGCGGCATGTCAACAAGTGCAAGGACTCTCATCCGGCGATGAGAAAGTACTTCAAGAAGATGTGCCACTGGCCGAGAAAGCCGTACCCCAAGTGGGTGCGGGAGGCGATGGCTGAAGATGGCTGAGAACAACAAGGAGAACAGGGCGCGGCTAATTTCGGCATACCTCCATTTATTCACCCATGATGACCTCATTGAGTTCGTGAGGAGGCGCATGGACTGGGAGTTTAAGTTTGACTCCGAGGAATTTGAACTGACCTGGGATATGACAATCGGCAATCTGCCCATACTGGAACAGTTGCAGAAATACCCCGAGGGAACCCGGAGCGGGGGCAAGGTTCGGAGTGCGATTGCGTTCGCGCGGGAGGAGGCAAAAACCCTGAACCTCGAAGAAAAACTCCGGCTAAGGCGCGTGGCCCCCAAGTGGGATATGCAGAGCACATTGAGGGATGATAACTGAAGATGGGCGGTAAGCATTCAAGAGACAAAGGCCATCGCAACGAGCGGATGGTAGCCAAAGACCTGGGAAGGGTACTGGGGTTTGATGATGGGGAAGTTCAACGCACACTCCAGTCAAGGGGAGGAGCTTCGGAGGGCGCTGATGTGGTGGTTGAACCCTTTGCGGTCGAGTGTAAGCACTACAAGAAACTCGGTGGCCTCATTGTCAGAGCGTATGAGCAGGCCAAAAGAGATGCCAAAGAAGGCTACATCCCGATCTCCATCTGCAAGGGGGACAGGCAAGAGCCGCTCGTGACTATGGGCTACGCTGACTTTTTAGATTTTGTGAAGGAATGGAGAGAGAGGGGCGAGTGATGGAAAAAGAACTGGTATGGGTGGAGAGCCCAAAAGACTACAGGTATGTGCGAGAGAGTTACGTTTACCTGCGAACGAGAGTCAACCCACCGGCCAAAGATGCCTACAGTGGGAAGCTCGTGGGATACACAACGCTAAAGCCCGATGTGGCAAGGGGTCCGGGAGGTCAGTTTAGGCGACGCATCTTCCGGGTATACCCTCACGATATTTGCGAAGATGGCCCCTATGGGGAGACCGGTATGCCATGCGAAGGATTGGCACCATCAGATATTGAGCTTCAATGAGGGGGGTGGTCAGGTGAGGAAGAGAAGTCAAGAGGATGTGGCGGGATCGCTGCTTATGGAGTTTTTCAGGGAATTGAGGGGCGGCAAACACAGGCGAGTGCCAGCACGCCAGTACGCAGGGCGGGTGTTGGGCGAAATGGCGCACGGCATCACTCTTCCGTGGGAGAAGCTGCGAAGTGTGGATGGGTTCGGGGATTGCACTGAGGCAGATCTCCTTGAGTTTTGCCGCGATGAGTTGTTAGATCTCAGGATCTAGCGAGCCTCGCACATCCCACCCTCCACGTAGCCCTGATAGCGCCTGAAGTACCCACGGGTCACCTTCGTGTGGCCATACCACCGACCCTTCTTCTTGCACCGATGTCCACAGTTGTAGGCTACTGCTGCATTCTCTCTTCCCACCTTCTTGATGAGGTAGCGCCACAAAAGGCCAGCTATCACCGATGAGAAGTGAGGGTCGAACAGGTCCTTCTTTTTACACCGAGCGTACAACCCCCTGCACGTGCCGACATTCATCTGCCACATCCCGAACGAGTGACACTTGCCATCACGGCAATCACCCTTGGCGTCCGGGTTGCCCCTGGATTCGGTGGTCACCACGGCCATCAGAAAGTAGGGGTCCGCATCTGCAATCTGTCCAGCCAGCATTGCCCACTCAGCGGGCGGGCAGTCTGGGTAGCGGGGGCCCTCGAAGTGGGGCACTGGCGGGTGGGCTATCATGATGGTTGCAATCAGACTAAGCATTGGCCTTCTCCTGTTGAGCTTCTGCGGGGGTAGAGAGGTCTCGAATTGAGTGGACTGGCAGGCCCTTCAGGCCGCGCATTCTTCTTCTGCCTACCATGCCTATGTCCGGGCCCTCCGCAGCAGGAATAACCTTGCGAATCGCCGCATACAGGGCGGGCAATCTCACTGGGTAGTGGATGCCGACCTGCTTGCACCAGAACTGGTAGCATTCCATCAGCGTCTCGCCACCGATAAACCCGGTACTCTCGTTGTAGTAGCGACCGCTACGACCGCGTCGATCCATTTCATCTGTGAAGTCCATCACAACCGACGCCAGGCCAAGGTCTCTGACCGTCTCGGCAAATACAATCTGCGACGGGGTGCCAGCGTCAAGCAGGCTGTCCCTGTCATCGTTGGTGAATGGTACCGCCAGGTCTCGAATAATCTTACGGTCCAGCAGCTTCTTCAAAAAGTACTTAGCCGTTGGCCATCCGGCGTCTCGCTCCTCCACAAGGGGAGGTATCATCGCCGGGTTGAGCTTCCGGTCCTGCTTGAACACGGAGTACCGGCGGTCTCCTGGCTCCAGGCGCAGCGGCATGGCATCGTTCGACAGCATCACCATGTTGAACCAGATGGGAAACTCCTCGCTGGTTTTGCGCATCTTTCGGATCTGAATTGTGGGCTCGGTGACCCATGCCTTGAGCCGGTTGAGGGTCTTGGAATCCCTGTACCCAGAGCACGCCACCTCGTTGGCTGTAAGCAGCAGAGTCTCGGTCAATTTGCGTGGCTCAAAGTGGTCCTCCATCTGGTTCTGAAGTATCTCACTCATGGTGTTGCCGTATATGGCTCGCATAAAGCCGTCTGTACCGAACACAAAGCCCTTACCCGTCCCCTGGTCCCCGTGGAAGATCAAGGACGTCTTGTTGCGGTACGCACCGCGTCCTGAGTAGATGTTCTGGAGGGGTCGAGCCAGCCAGTCCAACACATAGCCCAGCGCATTGTCTTCTTCGTTGCACAGCCAGAACAGGAGCCATTCGATGAGCCCGCTATCCCCCTCTTCCGCTATCAGCGGTAGGCCACGGAACTGATTGAGGAATGTGTTTGAGTTTCTTACGACAACGGCCTCTGTTGTGGTGGGGTTGAACACCACGTCTCTGGCCGGCGGCAGTGTGTCTGTCAGTCCCTTCGCCTCTTCATCGTGGTAGCCGGCGGAGCGAAGCCGAGCCAGGAGGGCCTCCCTTCCTGTTCCAATGTACCAATACCCACCACACAGGTAGGCAAACTTGCCACTGTCGAGGCGATAGAACCTGTAGTGCGCGGTCTTTGCTGCGTCCAGTAGGCTGACCGCATCCCTGTGTCCATGTCTTGCGACCACGTCTGTGAGGTCGAAGCCGTCTGGAAGGAAGACTCTGTTTGCGTTTGGGAATGCGTGGGCTGATTTCTGCCAGTACTTATCCCCTGCTGCATCGGCATCGAGGCACAGCACAACGGAGCGCGGGGGGTCCTTGATGTGCTTGGCTGTGGCCTCCCACCACGCCTTGCTGTGCGATGCTCCTCCTGGTGAGCCCAGGATTCCTCCGCTGATGAGCCCTTTCTCTCTCATGGAGAGTAGCAGCAGCGTATCGATTTCACCTTCTGCGATGTAGAGTGTAGCCCCCGCTGCGTAATTTGCTGCCGCAGGCGGTGGGTCACCGAACCAGACCGGTGTTCCGGATGGTAGTCCGACCGCGTCGTTGGGTATCCGGAGGGACTTGAGGCTGGATGTGGTGAGGGTGGTCTGTCGCCGCACGCCGCTGACGATGGACCCGTCCTTATCATGCAATGGGATGAGGAGATTGAAGTTCTTGTATTTCTTCCAGTACTCCTGCTTGAATCCAGAGGTCCAGCCGACGTGCTTCACCGCCTCTGTGGCTAGTTCTTCGTTGTTCCATCGGCGGACAAAGTATTCAAACGCATGCCGGGACTGTGCTGTTGTGGCCAGTGCCTTGATCCAAGTGTCTCGGATGTCGATGGGCTCGACGGGCTCTTTGTCCTTGGTCTCTTGTTTCATCTGGCGAGGAGGTACATACCTCTCTCTGCCGGCCAGCACTTCCTTGGTCACCGACAACTCTCTCGCCGCCTGTTTGGTTGACCAGTTCTGGCCACAGTTCAGGCAGGTTACACCGCCTGGATCGTCTGACTTCGGGGGATAGATTCGTGCTGGGCCGTACTTGATTCCCTGCTTTTTGTGCTCAACAAAGGGGCACGGCATGTTGTCTATGGATTCAGTGCCGTGAACCCTATCCAAGGCAGCGTATCCTGCCGCCGACAATACTTCTCGGATGTTCATGGCGTCATTCTCCGATAGGACATCTGAGGTGTCAAGAATTATTTATGGACGGGTCAGGTGTTGGCGCAACATATCTATGATGTGTTGATTCGACCGGCGGTTCCGCATGATGTGGTCCGGTTCCCCGGGGTAGGCGTCTGGCCCTCTCATCCAGGCGGGTTCGGCCTCTTGAGACTCCACCCAACGCGCACGCTCTTCCGCTGCCCTTCGGACCAGGTCGTAAACAGACGGCCCCTGTCCCTGCCCCTGTCTTTGGATCGTCGCCACCTACTCCCCCCAGTCTATCTCGGCTGTGGCACTCCCCTTGGCCTCGACCAGGACTCTGATCTGGTCTGGCTTGATTTGTCGCACTACCCACAGCATGGCTCGGGCTACCGCCTGCTCTGCCAGAGACCGGATTTCCGGCGAGACAGAAACTGGAATGGCAGACATCCCAACGGTAATGCCAGCGTCCATAAGTGTGATGAGAGTATTATCAAGTGTAGTTTTGTCATCGCTCATTAGTCTTCACACTTGCAGCAGCCCGTGATGGCCAATGGCATGGGCCCCGTCTGGGTGTAGACCTCTTTGCCGTCGATGGTGCAGACAACCGAGTGAGGAGCTTGGACTTTGAACTTGCAGTCGGCGCTCTTCTTGGCGCTCACCGAGAGGGTCGAGCAACCGGCCAGGAAAAGGACCAGGAAAATACACGAGCCTGCTGTGAACCTTCCTTTTTTGTCACGTTTAGGTCCAATGCTGACCGGCTGCGTCGTTATGATGCGGAGTCCCACAATCAGGGCTCCAATTACAATGAGTGCCCACCGTGGTATCTCGGGCACTTGTTCCAGGTACACCAGCACCCCGAGGGCCGTGGTCATTGCGCCCATCCAGAGTGTCTTGCTTGCGAGTGGGTTTTTCATCGGTCTTTCCTTTGCAGTATTCGGGACATTTTCTTGTCGAGCTTATCGACACCGTTTTGAATGGCTGTTTGCTGGGTCTCGATCTTAATCATCGTTTCCTTGAGCGGGGTCACCTTCTCGGCCACCCCATCGACACGCTTGTGAAGCACAAGGTCTTCACTGTGCAGGCGCTGACGGTCTACCGTCGCATCATCGACGCTATGTAGCAATTCAGCCCGCATAGCGCCCATTGTCCAAAGGCTCTGGCCCACAAAGACAACCGCCAGAATGGTCCCGGTAATCACCGGCCAGTATTTAGCTATCCATTTCATCGAATACTTCCTTCACTTTCGATACAATGTACGACCCGTCTGCGTGCCCGAACCCTGAATGAGCCCATATGCCCGGGCTCGGCTTTCGGTTGGGGTAGCGGCTCATATATACCGTGCCATCCTCTTTTGCTCCAGCAAATTTCATCGGAATCGAAGGCATGGCCTCGCATACCAGCTTGATGAGCTTCGGAGCCGTCTTCAAAAGGGGCTCGGTGGGCAGGACGTATTTGCCCTTGTGTGCCCAGGATGCGGGTATCCATGGCTTGCGTGGGGCCAGGTGAGAGTAGTAGATGTTTTGGCACTCCAGACCGATGGCGTAACTATTGTGCGGACCCGCGTGCGGTAAGCGGTCGCAAAGGTCTGCGTGCTGTGTTACTGTCCCGTCCTCATGGACGATCAAGTGAACGCCAAGATGGCGACGAGTGAGGATTCTAACGGTCCTCTCCCAGCCCGATGTAACCGATTCGTGGACGACGATTTCGGAGGGTTCTATGCGCCTACGGGACTTGAACCTGTGACAATTCCGGTTCAGGAAGTTGACCAGTTCGATGTCAGGCGCAGCGACGAGTTCATCATCGATTATTAGATGGTGCTGGTACTTCTTGACGAATGCCGCAACGCTCTTTGAGTAGAACAATCCATCAATGACAGAGTCGTAGTGGGGCAAATCCTCTTGGATTTTCTTGAACCCCTCCCTGTCATCCCATGTGGATAGGCCAAGCATTGGCAGGGATACGTTCGCATCCTCGCAGTAGTGCTTGGCCTTCTGCCCTGCGACAGTCCTTGGCTTCACATCGCCGCCTTTGCGGCTTCTTCGGGAGTGGCCCCGTCCTTGATGGCCTCTCGGATGTCAGACTTCTCGCCATCGGTGAGGTCAAACCCAGTCCATCGCTTTCGCTCTTTGTACTGGATTGCTGCGCCCAGGAGACGGGAGGGTGTCTTGACGGCGGTCAGCTTCACTGCCCCCGCTGCCACGGGAACCGGCTTGTGGTGTGTTACTGTGATTTTCATCTCTTCTCCTTATGCCACGCTTACGCTGTTGGCGCTAAAGTTACTATCGGGCGTGACCTCCACGAACTCACGTCCCTTTGCTCGCGCCTTCACTCGTACCGTCAGGGCCCTGGATGCGTGCTCAGAGGCCACTGCCAGCGTGACCTTCAGGCTGGGGAAGTGCGCGTCCTCGATCTCGACTGTTGCCTTTGCGTCAACACCGATTGTCGTGTCGCCTGGGTCGTCATCTCCGCTCGAATCTTCAACCTCGGTAGCCGGCGAGGCCCACTCTTGGTCGTCCTCGTCCAGGAAGATGTAGGACAGCACCGCGCTGTCTTCGCCGCCATCCACAATGTGCTCGAACCGTAAGATCCATTGGTCTGGGACAAAAGGTGGGGAGAAGGTGGCGCTCTTGCCGTCCAGGGCGAGCCCAGACCACACAGCCTTGGCAAGCCAGGTGTTCTGCCGCCCCTCGCTGATCACGCTACCTACCCGATCTGTCAAAGTGATGGTTCTATTTGGAACCTTGAGTGTTGATGGCATTGTACTCTCCTATCTCCTTGGTGGAATAAAATCAGTCCGCACTGGCTTCCGTTCAGGCGGGGGTGGCCATTCTGTTTTACCACTTTCCGGCCCTGGAGAAAACTTTTCTGCGGCCTTCTTGAGGTCAGCCGCCGCCTCCTCCTCCAGTCGCCTGAGTTTTTCTGGGTCGGTTGTCTTGGCTCGGATGTACTTGTTCCACTCATCGGCATCTTCCCGCATCATGGACAATAGCCTGACTGCCCTTTTCTTGAAGGGCTTCGCCCCCATGCTAGAGGTGAGCAAGTCTTCCAGCATGCGGCGGATGATAAGATGCTTCTCAGATGAGCTGCCAAGGCCCATTATATCTGCCTGGTATTGCGCCAAAAGCTTTCTCATTCGGTCGTGCTCTATCTGCTCAACAACTTCCCTTAGCTTCTTGCCGGACCCCTCGTTGGTTGCCTCTAGCATGTCTGCAACCTCGTCAAACCCCATTGTCCGGAGACCCGCTTCCTTTGTCTTCTTCCGCCAGTACTGCGTCATTCCCTTGGTGTCATCGGCAACAATCAGGAGGAGTTGTCTCGTTCGGATCCTGAATTTGTCCTCTGTTGTGTGAGTGTCTGTCCTTTGGCCCGTGTACCTTTGCAGATACCGGTCTTTGTACGGACGCCCGAGCCAGTCCGCCTCGCCGCTATCTACCCGCGCATAGTCCTCGATCATGTTGCCGACAATCCCGAGGTGATCTCTGACGAACGTCCACCCGAACTCCTTTATCTGGCTCCAACTGGAATCATCAACGGTGGATGTGGGGTCCAGGGCAAGCTTGCCTGTGGTCGGGTCCTGTCCGCCGAGCGCCATGTACAGATACTTTATCGGCCAACCCTGCGGAGCCATGAAGAACTGAGCCCAGTCCGCCGCCGTCTCTCGCTCCCCAGGCTTTGTGGGGGAAACGAACTCGGACCCCGGCGTCATCCATCGGACGTTGGGGAACGTGCCCTTCAGCGGAACGGTGTCCAATATCCTCTTGCGAATCCGCTCCGCCTTACCGCCACTAAGGCCAGTTAGGGCCTCAAAGGCATCCTTGTTTCCAATCTGCTTGAACGTCAACCAGACTCCCGTTTGCCTTACCTTTCGCTCTCCGCCATAGGCCGGGCGCTCCCCAGTCAACCCCTCCGGGTCGAACCCAGGGGCAGTCTGGACATGGAACTCCGCCTCCCCAGCGCTATTGAGGCGCACCTTGCGGCCAGCAACCTCCTTTGGTGGGCGGTATGTCTTCCGTCCAATCCTGACAGGATCCCGCCCACCCAGCAGCAACTCCTTGTCCACAGACAGGTCCCGAGGGAAGGCACGCACGAGCCGATTGTACTTTGTATTGACATCAAGGATGGAGCCAAACCGATCCATGTCCAGCCCGACGCCCTCTGAAAACGCCTCCGTAAGCGCATCCATGCCCTGCGTCGCAAGGGATGAGAGTATCGGATTCCGCCATGTCATCTCAATGGTTTGCGGGATTGACCATGCCATAAACTTCATGAACTGGTTGGGCGATACCAGGCCCAGGGCCTTTGATACGCCAGCCGTCAGGCCAGGAACGTGCATTGGCGTGGAAAACATATCCGTGAACCGGGGCGTTTCGTAATTTCCGAACTGGTCGATGGACTTGTTGGCAAACTCCTGGAAAAGAGTCGTCGTCCCGGTGAGATCCCCGAACTTCCGAGTCTCCTTGTTGTAAAGCTCCAACCGCAGGGTGTCAGGGTTCTTCTTCAGCCAGCCCTCCTGCTCTAGATACCGGAGGAACCTCACATACTTAAACGATGAGTCCATCCACCCATACAGCATTCCCGGGTAGTCCTGGAAAAGCTGCTTGAACGCGCCGGCACGCCCCGCTCGCTTCTTGATGAACTTGTTGCCAATCGATGCCTCCAGCAGTGCATGCAAGAGCCCCTCGCCATTCTGGAAGATGCCCCGCATGGCCATCCCCTGGGCCTCCACAAGGCCCTCGACGTTGGCGAAGTTGCTCTTGAATATCCCCGTCTTGTACGCTGCCTCGTACAGCGGGCCTTTCTTTGCAACCGCCGTATCGCGAAGCATCACCTCATAGAGCTTCCACCTTGCCGGGTTCATTGGGTTGATGTCACCATATGGCGCAAACACCAGGACGTTATAAAGCCAGTTTCTCGCTGTAACCCCAGGGTGCCGGATGGTGAAATTGCCCTTCATGAAGCGCACGTATCCAGCAAGCCAATCCTTTGAAGCCGCCTGGATTGCCTCCGTCCACTGGATGTCCCAGTAGACATCCTCCAGCACATGCTTGTTGGCGAGGTCTGCAAATCGCCTTTGCTTCGACTCAATCTTGACGAAGTCCTTGGTCTCCCAGTACGCCTTCCCACTCGCATCCACCTCCTTCGTCCATTTGGCGAGATTTGCGGGCTCTTTGTGAACTCGCCTTTTCCCAAGGTATTCAAACAGAGCCTTGTTCGGCATCTTTTTGTAGCCTGGAGCGGGGGTCGATCTAACAATCACCCTTGGCTTCATCCATGGCGGCGCACCTTGCGGCAAGAAGGACTGGTCAGTTAGTTTGTTGATTTTGTTGTACGTCTTCATCGCCTCGACAGAGTTCTTTATCGAGGTAAAGCCGCCATAGACTTCCTTGTTCAGGTCGGCTATCTGCCCGTAGTACTTGATTCGCTTCTCTATGGGCACGTTCTCTTGGCGCAGCTTGTTTGTCAGCGAACGAACCGTGGTGTTCCTCTTCCCTTCAAGCTCTCGGAAGGCCTTTGCGACGTAGTCTGCGGCAGCCTCCGCCTCCTTTCTCGTCTCTGGCTTGCTTTTGTTGTGCTTTTTCCTGAACCACGTCTCTAGATTTCCCTTGATTTCAAAGATGGACGGCCAGTACCACTGCATTGCAGTGTTTGGGTTGTCAACAATCCCAAGCTCGTGGGCCTCCTTGATGACCTCGTGCATCCGGCGGCTCAGTGGTCTGCCGTATTCGTTTGCGAACTTTATCTGGTCCTGGATGTCCTTGAATCTCTTCTTGTCCGTTACCTGGAGGAACTCCTTTAGCTCTGGATCTATCTCCCATGCCCCGCGCTTCCCGTCCTTGGTCAGCTTGTCCGGGTTGTACCTGTACACGTCGATCCGGCCATTGCGAGAGTTGGCAAGGCGAGTCTCCAGCCGCCCAATCATCCCAGATATTGCCGGGGCGCTCTTTACCCGGGCCCCGAGGTCGCCTCCGAGCATCGCTCCGCCCGGCTTCCCGTATGGTGGCAGGGCTCTGCCTCCCTTCATCTGCTGTATTTGTGTGGCATTGAGCGAGTGAATGAGCCTGAGATCGTCCCATGTGAATGAGGTGTTTCTGTACTCCGTCTTGAAGTGCTGGCTCAATCTGGGCCGAACATCGTATGACTTACCTCCCCATTCCACGGTCTTCGGGAGGTCCTTCATGAGGGAATCCACTTCCCACTCATATGCCCACTTGTTCTGCTTGCCCTCCTCGATGATGGCCTGAACGGTCGCCGGAAGAAGCTTTCGTGGGGACCTGACCACGGACCGCATGTACCCAAGGCCAGGGGCATCTCTTATGAAGCGGTTGTACAGAATCCCTGTCATCTCAAATGCAGACCATGGGGTCGCTATTGGCATGAGCTTGGATGCCGACAGGAGTGCCCGGGGGAGGTCTGTGTGAATCTTGTTGACCAAGACCTGGAAGTCCTTCGGGAGGTTCTTCCAGCGGTCCACCATCCACTTCCTTCCCCACTGTCCAACCTCATGGACCGGCTCCCTGAGCCATCGCACCATCTTAACCGGGTCGTTACCCGCCATGAAGCGGTACGGCCCCTCTCTCATTGTGCGAGGAACGTCGAGGGTATTTCTCCCATACCGAAGATGCTCGATGTCGTATCGGGCAGTCTCCCGAACCCAGTACTCCCTACCCACCTCGTTTGTTGACTTAATCCAGCCAGGCTGGCGCGCGGGCGGCTCCGCAAAGCGAACCTCTGCGCCCCACACCGGCTGGCCCGCTCGTCTGGCACCGCCGATCGGCTCAGTGACGCGCTCAACAAATCCCCGCTCTGCCACCGACAGTACCCCCGCCCCCTCCGGCACTGTCTGTGCGCTGGTCTTGGGCCGGATTGGCTCCAGCGTTTCGCCCACAAGTCGCGACCTCACTGCAGGGGCAGGGGCTGTGGGGGGTGCCTCGGCCCGAACGACGGGTTCGGCGGCAGCGCGGTACTTCCCCTCGGCTGCCATAAGGTTTGTCTCAGCGGCCTGCCCCACATCATGCACTGGCCGCTCACCGCGAACCACGAGCCTCTCGATTGCCTTCTCCCTTAGCAGGGCAGCCTTCGTCTCTAAGGCGCGGAGGTCCTTCTGGAGCTTGGCGAGGATGCGCCTTTCACGGCGAGCGAATCCCTTGGACCGCATCACCTTGGCCTGGTTGTTCGCTACGGCCCGCCTCTTTGCCTCTATAGCGTCACGAAGCGCCGGCCAGTCCTTGTGCTTGGCTAGCTCCGCAAACTCCTGGTCTAAAATCGATCGAGTCTCACGGTGTTTGACCGCAGCCTCTACCTGCTTATAAGCCTCCGCAACCTCAAGAAGCTCTGGCGGGGCACCGGCCCCCTCCTCCATCTTACTCAGCGCCCTCATCTCCTCGATGACTGCCCGGTCAACAGTGGCCTTCTTGTACCCCTTCCTGGCCTTGAGACCCTTGACGACTGGCTTCACCGTCATGCCAAAGATGAGCGCAGCGGCAACTGGGTCATGCGGGATGGCCACCCTTGGGTCCATCAGGACGCCGTAGCCGATGTGGCCAATGGCTCCATACATGTCGCCAAGCGTCTGGCCGAGGACTTTTGACTTCTCGTACGCATGCTCTGGCTTGCCGGTTCCATACGCGCCCTGCCACGCCATCGTCGCCAGCCCGGAGATTAGGTGCCACCCGCTTTCCGGAGTGTTCTTGACGGTCTCCAGGAGGGCTTCGCCCAGGCTCAGGTCAGACTTGGAGCCGCCGGTAAGCTCGATCATCGTTGGGTCAAAGCCATACAGGTCGTAAGCAGCGCCGAACTGAACATCGTGCGGAAGTCCCCCGCGCCAATACTTTGCTTGCGACCCGCTAAGAGGCAACCCGGCCCGCATAATGACTTCCGATTCCGTCAGGGACGGGAGGAACTGAACGGCCCATCTGCCAAAGTTCGCCATCCAGTGCGGGCTCTGCTCTCTCGGGTCATAGTGGCGAGCGCCGTGGCGCTTTCTCAGCAGGTCACCCTCCTCGTCGCCCTCCACGCCCCGGCCATAATCTGAAAGGGTAGTCCCAGCACCCAAGACTGCGGCCCCTGGGTTGTAGGTGAGCATTAGCTCGTGGTACAGGCTCTCTGCTGGGTGGAGGGCCCCGGCAACCCGATACCCACCGTCCATCTGGGCTTCGACCATCTCGCCGCGAGTTACCCTCCCGAACGGGTTCATCGGGTGGAGACCCAGTATCACTTCCTCTGGCGGAAGGTTGCCGCCCCTCTTCGATAGATAGAAGTCCGCATCATGCGGGGTTAGCCAGACCTCATGGTTCCCTGGGGCAGTTACCGTTATGCCGAGTATCGGCAGGTAGTATTCGGTATCTCCCTTCACTTGAACGCTTTTCGCGTATTTCAACTCCTTACCTGGCCGGACATTCATCAGGACATCGCCTGGCCCCTCCTCCTCCTGGAGGATGCTCATCTCGGCTGCCTCTATCTGGCGGTCGAACTCCCGGAGGCGGCCCATTGCGTAGGGGTTGTCTGGGAAGCCCTTCAACTCCTCCGTCTGTAGCTCGGGCGGGCGGGGCGGCGCGGCGTATTCAGTGGGTGGAACGCCCGCCAGGTCGCCTACGGCATGCGCAGTGAATATCGTCCTCCCCTCAGTGGACAGCGGGTTTTTGATATACTCTGCCCTGGCGGCCACTAGCTCATCGAGCTTGGCCTGAAGGCCCTGTACCCTGCCCTCTTTCTTGTGTTGCTCTGGGAGTGACAGGCGGATGCCTGTGTCTTTGTCAAACACCCACTTGACGTCCGGGTGAACCTGTGCCTCGCTTGTGAGGGCGGTTGGGGTGATCTCCTCTGTCATTACCTTTGGCCCGAAAGTCGTCTGGGCCGTCCACTCCCTCACCTTGAGCGGAGCACCAATCTCAGGGCCAACATCTGTACTCAACTCCAGTTCGTCCGGGATAAACTTCGGCGGGGTGGCTACCCGGTACTCGTCTACATCGGTGTTGGGGAACTTCTGAATTTTCCCTTCGGCGTCACGTACCGGGACTACGACCCTCGCCGCGTGTTTTCTGCCTGGCATCCCGTGGACAGACACGCCGAATGTATTGGTGAGCATGTCCGTGTATTTTTGCCGGTAACTCAGGGTGATGGTCCGCTTCTTCTCGCGATACAGGTCCCACGGAAACGGCTTCCTCTCCCAGCGCCACTTCTCCAACTCACCCAGCTTGTCCCGAAACTCCTGCATCAGGGCTCCTGGATTGTTCCCGGCAGCTTTCCATCGCAGGTCACTGAATAGCTTCTCGATTTCCCTCCCACTCTCACCTGTCCTTGTCGGTGGGCTCTTGATATCCGATATGGCCTTTGAGCGGGCTGCCTTTACTGAGGCATCCCTATACTCACTGCGGCTCATTTTGCCTCGATCTCTATCGACGATCTGACCGACCTCGCGCATGGATAGCCCGCCCTGGACCCCGCCATCCGCATCAAATGGCCAGCCTGCGCTTCGCGCTGACTTATCCGGAGGGCCCGCCCCGCCCGACTCCTCCACCCACCTGGGGATCTGGTCCCCTGCCCACTTCACGGCTTTCCTTATCCCCAGCCTTAGTGGAGACTCCGGGACTTTGTAGTCAGTGGTGCCCTCAAGTGACGGCTCGCCGTATGTCCACGCCGGAGGCTTGGCTGGAGGGGGCATCTCGCCAGGAAGGTGCTGGGTTGGATCTATCGCCTTGGCAGCCGCCTTGGCTGACTCAGGGGCAAGTGGCAGCAATCCGCCGCCCGGCTTAAACTGCCCCGCAGCCGCAAGGATGTCTTTGCTTGTTGCCGCAGGCAGGCCCCTCCCGCTGCGCTTTTGCCTCTCGGTGGGCGGCGGCTTGCCCATCCAGAGCGCCCTCCAGGTCGGGTTCGTGAAAAGGTCTGCGGCCTTCTCGACGTCTCCTGTGCCCGCCACGGGGGTGGGAGTTGCCTCCGGGGGCTGATTCTTTGACCCCCACTCGAACTCATCCCACCAGGATTTGCCGTTATCTGGCATGTGCTATGCCCGATCCGCTTGACCGAGGAATCTCCGCTTTGCGCTCTGCCACGAGATTTCACCCCGCTTGGCCATGTCCATAAGGCGTGCGTGAAGCGCCTGATTCCCCTGGCTTAGTCTCCTCACTGGGTCGTCGCCCTGCCCTGGGGCTGGTGTTCGCATGGTTGTGGGTGGGGGTGGGGATGCCCAGCCCTTTAGCTTGGTGCCGTATGTAATGCCCTGGCCCTCAAGGAACGCCCGGATATCTTTTAGAACGCTTTCCTGCACCGGTTTTTCGATCTTTACCTTTTTCTCCGTGGATCTGGTCTTATTCAGGTGCTTGGCCCACGCCTGCTTCTGGTTGTGCCTTTCTGCGGCAACCAACTTCGCAAGGGCTACGGACACCTTTAGCACCCCGTCTTGATTTAGTTGGTTTTTGAAGGTGAGGTTAAACTTTGCGGTAACATTCCCCCCCCTAACCTTGGTCTTTCCAAGTAGCGCCTTCAGCGGTATGTGGCGCGGGGACCCGCCCGGCGGAGTCCAGGGTATCCCGGATTCCCCAGCAAAGTTCGTGCTTGCACCCTCGGTTATCCGCGTAGGCACCCCCTTGAGTATCTCCGAAACCCAAGCTGTATCCGATAGCCTCGACTGCGCCCCGACCTGTGTCTCCACTCTTTTCTCTTCCGTTGCCGCTGCTGTTACCGGCGGCGTGGGCGGTGGTGGAGCATCCTTTTTGGTTGTATTGTTATACTGTATCACCTCAATCAACTTGTTGCGGAGAGCGCGTCTTCCCCTCCAATGCTTTCTAATTTCTTTGCTTAGCTTGTTTGCGTCCTTATTTTTCCCAACATCCACCGCCCTCTTCATGGCATCCCACTTTTTGACGACCGTTTTGATGTCATCCACCTCGCTGTCTGTAAATGACACGGACACATCAAACCATTTCTTCTTATTGCGATCCCATCTCAGGCCTTTGGCGGCTGTTCCCTTCGAGTGGTCATCTACGAGGTCAACAAGGTTCTCGATTGTGAGGTGGTGTTTTCTCTCGCTCGACCTCGCTGTTGCTGACTTTGCGCCTTCGGCCTTGACGTAGGTATGCACCCCCTTCGAGACCGTGAACGGGCCCACTGCTTCCACGAGATCGACCCTGGCCGGGGGCGTGCCGCCAAGTAACACTGTCTCCGGGCCAGCCTTTTTCATGGCCTCCTTCATGCTGCGCAAGACGTTACCTGGCAATTGGGCCTTGAGGTTACTATCGAGCCCAGTACGCAAGAAAATCCCAAGCTTCTGCTTAGCTTCCGGGGTCTTGATATATACCGAAGTAAGGAGATCCATCGTCTCCTTGCTGACCTTTTTCCCGTTAGGAAAGCTCGGAGTCTCAACCCCATTCTCCATTTTCGGTACCCATTTGCCATCTGGGCCTCGTTCGTAGACCAAAGAGGCAAACCACTTCGTGCCAACCATCCACACCAAGCCTTCGAGGCTGTGCGTTGGCGCACCTCTCCCGGTCCTGGCAGTTGCCTTGGCGTTGTTATCCTCCCGTTCCTGCTCGACGTTCAAATTATGCGCCTCACGGCCCTTTTCCGAGGTCAGCATATCTTGAATTTCTTTTTGCTCTGCACGCCGAGTCAAAGCCACATTCTTTTGCCAGAGATGCTTGGCCTTCGCGCTTGTAAATCTACGTCCTTGCGGTGCTCTGGTTGGATTTCTCGGGTCTACCACCGCCGGGTATAGTTGCTGGTGAAGCTCCTTTTGCCCCTTCTTTGTGCCAGCCTTCTTCTGCATGGCGAGAATGGCCCTGTTCATGGTTGTCATTCTGCCAGGCCCCTCGACCTCATCGGGAGCCTCGGATCTCAGCCTGGTGCTGCTGACAGCGCCCTCCATGCCCTGGCCATAGTCTGTAAACCTGCCCCCGCGCATTTCCTCCCCCAGGGCTTGACCCCGGCCAGTGCCAACGGTACCGGCCGGTGAATCCGCTAGTAACTCATCTAGCCTGCGCTGTAAGCCCCCTTGGCTTGAGGTCTCTGGGTCTGGCTCCGTGAACACCTCGATGTCCGCGTTGGGCTTGTTTGACTCCTTTGTGAGCCAATCTAGCTCGTCATCCTCAAATAGACTCTTTGCATAGCCCTCACCAAGCGCACCAAGACCGCGACCAAGGCCTTGTGTCATGGCCCCCTCAAATATGCGGCCAATCATAGAGCCGCGCTCTTTGTCTCTTTGCCGGTTCTCTGCAACCTGACGGAGATATGAGCCGCCTAAACTCGGTACACTAGGTATATTTGCCATCACTACCTCCTTGCTACGCTATGGGCTTGTTCGAACCATAGTGCGGGTGCGGGTGGTTGGTGTACGCCATTCCCGTGCCCTGCGGGTGCTCATGCTTCTCATAGACTGGGTCTGATGACCAATGCCCGCCAGGCTCATTCTGGTCCATTAGTGGAGCGTTCTGCGGCGGCGGTGGTTGAGCATCCTCGGTCAAATGCCCCTCTTCCTTCAGCTTGGCCATGATCTCATGAGTCCCAAGCCCCTGGTCCCACATCTCAAAGTACCTCGCCATGCCCTCTTGGCTGAACTGGTCCTTCTGAGTCAATGCAAGCAACCACTCTGCAACCGAGAACTTGTCGGCATCCTTCTGGAGCGCAACCAGTTCGTCATGAAGCTCGCGCTGCTGATCCAGCGTCATTTCCTGGCCCTGCATGGCTATGATGTTCTTGATCTTCTCTTGCTCGGCATTCAGGTTGGCTATCGAAGTATCCAGAATGAGCTTGCCCTGATCGGCAAATCGCTGTGCCGTCAAAGCAGTCTGGGCTTGCATGTGCTGGCCAGAGCGCCCCATCCCAAGGCCACCCATCATGCTGGCCAAGTTAGTGCCCGCCTGGGCTTCCGCTTGCTCCATGCCATACATCTGGCCGAACATGTCTTCTGGGTCAATGCCAGGCGAGTCGTCAGCCATGTACTCATCTATGATCTGCTCTTTAGTCTTCGGCTTCTCGCTCTCATACATGCCAGCTTCCGGGCCCCATTCGTCCTCGGAGATATTGCCGCCAATCGGGGAGATCGGATTACCGTTCATATCATAAACAGTGCCGTCCACACCAACAAAGCCAGTAACATTGCCATCAATGTCATACGTCGCCCGCTTAGCGGCCACCCCAGCCTTCTTTACGGCAGCAGCAAAGGGGGCCTCCGTCTCAAAGTGCGCCTCCCCCGTTGTCCACCCGGTAAGGTTCCCGTCGTCATCATACATCGGGGCCGCGTCCTCGGATGGGCGCGGGGTCGCCCCCCACCCAGCCGCCTGTGCAATCGACTCTTGACTCCATTCCCCCGCAGTGCCCGCCTCCTTCATCTTCTGGTATTCGGCGTAGATGTTAGTATCTTCCTCTCCGCCCCCAGGCTTCATGCCTGGCTGCTGGCCGCTCCGCGCATACATGGACTCAAACTCAGGAGCAGGAGCACTGGGCATTCTCGGTAGCGCCGTCCGCGCCTGTCCTGGGGCCTGGCCCTCGCCACGGATACGCGCCACAGCCGCGTTTGCAATGGCCCCTGGCCCAGCCTGCTCAACCCCCCTGGTAAGTGCAGTCTCCGCTCTTTGCCGGGTAGATACCGGCGGGCGTGTGTATGGAACTGGAGGAGCCCCTCGGTGCCGGCGGGCCTCTGCCGCTGCTTGCATCACCCCACCCTGGCGCATTGGCGCTGAGATGTTCCGAGCCTGCCCAGTTAGCCGACCATCAGCCATCGTGGCCCGGGGATTCTTATATGCCTTTTCAGTTCTTGTAACCATGTCACTACCTTACATGCTTGGCCTTGAGCCATAAATGCGCCGCAAACCCGTCGCAACCAGCCCCACTGCTCGTTGCTGAAAACTCAAACACAATCACCCCGCCACCCGGAAGGGGTGAGAACCATTCGCCCGGGTAGTCCTCTCCGAGTTCCTCGGCTACCTCGCTGTCCGCGTCCACGGTAAGCTGGTCAAGTATCTGTGTGCCGCTACCTATCCCAGCCCCCCGCGTTGACCTATAATATATATCACAAAATGCATCCGCAGCCCCGCTATCGTAATCTGCACAACTGAACTGAGCCCTTACAACCTGCACCATCCCAATGCCAGTCGGGAGTTTGACGGACAAGTGATGCGTATCCTTGTGCCGCGCCCCTTTCCACGACGTTACCGAGACACAAAACATCGACTTTTGTTGCAGCAGGTTGTCGTGATCTAACTTCGTCGTTGCGACCAAAGAGCGCAACTCCGCGAAATTCATATTCACATCATGGGCAGAAGCTGCCACACCATCTGTGAATACCGACCAGTTCCTTAGGTTTACATCAACCATGTCATGCCGCGTCCGTGTGATAACCCTTCATCCATACACCAAAAGAAATTTCATCTCCGCCGCCAGATGCCCCGTCAATGGAAAAATACAGCCGCTCCCCCGCGTTGATAGAAGACTCCGCAAAAGACGTATCCTCCACAGGCACACCCACGACCGAGCAAGTGGCCTGGGCAAGTTGCACATCAGGACTATCGTCCCTCCAAAGCGTCGCGGCCACAGTTCCGGCCAAAGAGCCCGCAGCGACATAAATACTGACTGGGACATATGTGGCCCCCTCGCCGGTTGGCAGCTTGAATGTGAACTGCTTGCCGCCTGGGTCGAAGTCCGCCCCCTCATACATGCTAAATGACACGCAGAAAAGAGAGCGCGGGTACTGTAAGTTCTCGTGATTGAGCTTGGTGGATGTCAGCAGATTCCGTAGCTCTGTGAAATTCGTATTCAGGTGAGCCGCCTCCGCTGTCGCTGCGTCTGAAAGGGTTACCCAACTGCCCGTCACATCTGATGCTGCCATCTACTAGCTCCTCGTAATGTTAGCGAGTTTCACCGAGTTGCATGATTCAATCTCTGCCCTCGTTTGATTGTCACCCGATGTAAATGCAATCGTCCCGGCATCATAATCAAACACATTCCCGCATATCAGGGCATTGTCAACTCCGGATGCCATGTTCAGCCACCCTCCGGATGCGGGGCTGCAGAGAATGAACTTGTTGTTCAGGATTGAGTGCATGACTGGTGAGCCGGTGACGCTAACCCCATATTCTTCGCATGCCTGGAAAATGCAATTCGACACGGTGTTCCAGAAACTTCCGACCATCTCAACCCCGGTGCCCACATTTTCAAATGTGCAGTCATCCACCGTGCAGTAGTCTCCGGTGATCTTCACTGCCGGCACAAGGTTAGTGTCATCGGAATCAACAAACGTCACCCCGTGTATTGTCGAGAAGTTATTTGCCAGGGTAATCATGGGCTCATTGATGTCCTGGTCTCGGACTAGCCGGGTGGCCCCTGGACACGCCGCGTAGATATGCACCTTCTTTGTGGTGGTAATACCGCTCCGCATGACCCAGTTGCCCTCCGATAAGATGAGCCTCCCGCCGCCCTTCGGTAGCGTGGCTATGGCCTCATAGATTGATACGTCTGGCGTTACGACCGGCCCGAGGTTGGAGATGTGCATCTGTAGTGCGCGGATCTGACTGTCTCTTCCCATGTGTCTCATCGAGCCCTGCGCCGCCGGAGAGACCAGCGGTACCGAGGGGAACAGGTAGCCCTGCGGGTTTCTCCTGACCTTGAATGTCTTTGAGGTCACGTATGACGGGCTCCTCAGAAAGCTCATCGCTGGTCCCCCGCATCCGATTCAAGGGAAAACGATTGGATGACAAGCCCTGACGGTATCCAACCGGCTGCCGTGTTTGCTGGCCACGCAAAAAACCCGACCCTGCACGAGCGCGAGCGCACGCTGCCGCACTGCGGGGTGGAGGAGAACCAGTCCCTCTCCATCCATTTGGCTGTACCCCATTTCATGGGCGGTGGGGCTATGCCATTGTCCCCATACGTGACAGCGCCGCTCAGGGTCACCCCCGTGGCTCCGCTCGACGCAGCGGTGGTTGCCGACTGCACGGTACTCATGTCGCCCCAGAATGATGTGGACATCGGGTTCGGGTGCATTGGTATCCCGGCTGTCGTTTGCTGCCGGTCTGGGTCTGTAACAGCATCAACTGCCGTTGGCCCCTCCACGTCGTGGTCGCAATGCCCCTCTTCGCCCATGGCCATCATCACGGGGGTTGAGAATGTTCTATTTGCAGGGCCCATGGCCGAGGTCCCCTGGAAGCTCCTGCCTCTAGAGAGCATCTTTATGCGAACTGGTCTAAAGACCGTTGTCACATCGCTTTCCTTGAAAAGCCGCCCACTGAGCCAGCATGTTGGGATTGCGTGGTTGTTGCTGTCCAGGGCTTTTGAGTGGTCGTATTCCAGCCCATACTCCTGAAGCTCCGAGTCTGCGCTGGTTGTAAACACCCTCTCAACATTGCGCTCCCTGACGACACACCCGCTGAACATGCACGAGCCAACCTGCTTCGGGCTCTGGCCCCCGGTGTACCCTCCATAAATGGCAGAGCCCTTCATGTAGAAGGTCCATGCGGATAGCTGGTAGTTATACACAGCAGTAAGAGCGAAGCTGAATGTCGCATGCATCTGGCACTGGATAGAAAACCAGACCTCGTTTCGACCGGGGATATGGAGGGCTTGGGTCAGTTGCTGCCCACCGCCAGCTATTTTGAATGGCCATCCAGCATTTGATAGAAAATGCGACATGTATCTCGGGGCAGCATGGGCTGCTGTGGAGTCGCCCCACAGTGAGCCAATTGGGTCACTTATCTTCTGGACCATGCCCTTTGTTTTTTGCAGCCGACTTGTCCCACCCATGAAGGCGTATATGCCATCGTGAGACATGAAGAGTATCGAGTCGCCAATGTTCACCACGCTGTCTGGGGCAACGCATCCCACGCCATGCACGACCTTGTGCATTGCTAGCGGGGATTGGGATCCAAGGATGCCGACAAGGAGGTAGATTGCCTTGTCTGAGAAAATCACCAGATTGCTCTGAAACGGGATCATCCCCGTGATCTTCTCTCCGGGGTCAATCGCCGCGAAGCTGTCCCTCTGAATCGCAAAGGGGTCGTACAGATCTGACCACGCCAGGAAATCTGGCTCAAGGGACTTCATCGACTTGTCGTGTTTTCCTGTCGCCCCCCCCGCAAGGTCGGGGGCATCCTCAAGCGGGTCTGACAGAGTCACTGTCTCCCCCCGCCGGAACCCGGCGTAGAAAACAGCCTGCTGATGCACCACAGCGATATCGCCCCTTGGGGGGGATATCCAATACGCCTGAGATATGGCAGCCTGCTGCCTCGTGAGCATTGTATTGGTCAGTTCAAATTCAGAATAATACGTTGGATCGAAGACATACGTGGCATATTGGGTTGTCACAAGACATACGTTTGCAGCCGTATCAACTTCTCCATCCCCATCGGTATCCTCCGGGCCGAGCATATCAACGAAGCTACACCGAAACTCCGGGTTGTTCGGCTCACCAAGCGTTGATGTGAGATTTTGCCCGGCAGTGAAGTTTGAGCCATCCCTGATAAGGTACTGCCCGTTTTTAGACAAAGGCAAAAACATGATATCGCCATTTGCCTTCGGACCCACAAGCAGCAAGTACTCTTCGCCGTGAGATGAGGTGAAGTGATGTATCTGCGCTCTTTTGACTGCGATGCCATTCAGGCGATTTTCAAACCCACGTCGCGACTCAATGAACCCTCGGCTGTAATCAATGTTGATCGAGACGGCGGCATGCTCCGGCTTCTGTGCGTTTTCGCGCTCCTCAACCCCTGGGAACGGACCACGTATGGGGATAACCTTCGGCATTCAAGCTCCTAGTGGTGCCCAATATAGCGTACTTGCCGAGGCTCGTCTGCATTGATTTCCTCTGCGTGCTGCTCAATCTCCAGTTTCGAGCTTTCCCACAGCCGGTCTATCGTGGGGTTCTGGCCATTCTGCTTTGAGTTCATCAGCCACGCCAAACAATACGCGACCGAATCATGAAAGCTCTCCGCCATCCCGCCCAGGCACTCGGTTGCATCGCTCGTCACCTTGTCTAGCATCTGGACGTAATAGATGGTGCATTGCAGCGCCTCGCCTGGGAGTGGTGCTACAAACAGCTTAGTGCCCCTCAGGCAGTAGTAGCGCCCCCTCGGGACCCAGTACGGCGACGAGTCTTGCAGGAACTTCGTTCTGTCCTGGAACATCATCGGCTTCCATTTGGCTGGAAGGTTGGCCGAGGTCACACTCCCGGCGGTTTCCTTGCTCTCAATGCCAAGGATTTTGTATGGCACAGCCGCGACTCCACAATCGGAGACGATGTCCTGGATTTCCGTGTCCGCCGGCCAGGCAAAATTCGTGCTGGTGTGGTAGTGCCCCGGATTGGCCTTGACCAGCATCCGCCACACGATTCGGTTCGCCTCGTCGAACAGGGCGTTCATCTGGGTGTCGGTCCAAAAGAGCGCACCCTTCTCGTCCATCAGGGTCTTCGCAAGTGTCTTTGCCTGGGCCCTGGTTAGACTTACCGTTGCCATGTGTTATCTCCAGGAGGTCGGCCCGAACCATTTTGTGGATGCGGGGTGTTTGGGTATGTATCCAACCTTGTTCTTTACGAGCGGCTTGATTCGATCAAAAGCCTGCTTGGCGGCGTACTCAAGCTCATCGCCCTCGCTTTTCTCTTTCGTCTCTTCAATCCAATTTGCATGATCGAACTGAAGCATGTACTTCTGACCGCCCTGCCGCCATAGATCGCACCGCTGGATATATGGTATAAGTCTTGGATCTCGAATGTGGAGCGCCAACCCATCGTCGGTCTCCCACCGCTTCCAAATGAAGGGTGCTTGCTCGGAGGTAGCGATTGTCTTTGCACCATACTTCATATGCACAGTCGCAGGAACCACCCGAGCAAGCATCCATCGCTTCTCTTTTCCACACCAACCGACAATAAGTTTGTCATCATGCACACGCTCGCGGATACGTCGAGTCTCCACGTCGTTCCACTTGATGCGCTTGATGTCGCGCCATTGTCGCTCAGTGAGTACCATTATGCATCCGTAGGATCGGCTAGGTCGCTAACCTGCGAACCGCTGGTCAACTTGGGCAGGTACGCCCACTCAATACCAACCAAAACCGGATCCATGTCGTTGGCGTCCGCTGCAAGCTCCACGTCCACCGTGAGGTAGTCCGTAGTCGATGCAATCGAGTCAGCACTAATCGCGCCCCACTTCGTGGCGTGGATGACATCCGCCACGCCTGTGTGAGCATCTGCCGCAATCACGTTGTCCAGCGCGGTAGTTCCCATCGCTGCTGTCGGAGCCGTGCTGTATGCCTTCTCCTGATACCATACAGCCCACGTCACCTCCATGCCTGCGGTTGCCCCCGTCCCATTGTCAGACCAGATGCAGCGCACAAAAATATTGTTTTCCGTGTCCCAATAGCTTGGAACCGGGAACGTCAATCGGGCGAAGTCATTTGCGTCAGTAGGCTTCACACCCACCACGCCTAGGGCGCCAATTTCTGACAGCTTTGAAGCGCCGCCGATGGTTCCCTTGATGTGCGTTGCCAACTCGTAATAGTTGAAGGTGTACGCCGACATAAATTCGGTCTTGTACTTGTATCCGATATTTCGGTCTTTAATCATGGCTCATCACTCCACAGTTTTCCCCCCGAAGGGATACTGAATGAAAAGGAAGGGGGGCTTCATGCCCCCCAAACCTAAATTAGAAAATGGTATTGCTGATTGCCAGGTCTTTGAGAAGGACGTGTGTGTTACGTCGCTCGCAGCCCAACTCACCGTAGAAGCACATGAATGCTTCCCAGGCGTCTTTATCGACAACACGGCTCATCATTGAGCCATCCCGGTTAGCCCAGGCCCAGTCCTTTTGGACATAGTATTTAATGTCCGCAGTATTGACAAAGTACAGCGCACCATACGTGCAGTGCTTGTCAAACTCAATTGGGATCGGGTTAGTCCCGCCGGCATACGACAACTTCTGGAAACCACCGCGCAATTGCTCGGGAGCATATCGCACGTCAGATGTCAGAAGGTTGATGTACTCACGCCGTGCGCTGTGGTGCCCCATAATCAAACCGGGCTCCGCACCGCCAACCTCATCAGCCGTATCCACAGCCAACTGCATCAATTCCAAGCTCAACGGGCGGGCTGTCCCGCTGTTTGCAAGCTCAGATGCAGCCCACTCCGGAAAATCCGTCGTACTGATTGCCTGGAACGAGCCCGACGATTGGGCTTGAACGATATTGGCAATACCAGTCAACTCGGCATTCATGCTGTTGGATCCCGAACTATCGCCACGAACAAAAACATCATCTTGCGTAACGGCAGTTGAGGCGTCCAGCACGACCTGGGAGTTTGCAGAATCGACGGACTCGATAAACGTGGACCCGCGATGGGTCCCGTCTGACGCCAAAATGCTTACTTTCATCCCAGGCTTGAGATAGCGCGTTCCCGCCTTGCCGTTCCCGGAATCTAGGGTCTGCGTTTTGCTCGTCGTGGTGCCCGCAACGCTCTTAACGCCTAATACGCCAGTGAGATCCATCACGGAGTTATCTGATGCCTTGCGCGGCAATAGCCCGAAAAGCTGACGGTTCAAATCGTCACGCAAGTCACGGCGCATGCCTTCGACCTCAGAGCGCAATGCCGAAGCAAAAGCTCCTCGATCTCCACGGGATGCCTCGATGACCGGACCGGTTAATTCGATTCGACCGTAAAGGTATTTCGCGGAAATGTTGACATCATCGTATCGTTGGCGATCTGCCGCTGGCAAAGTTCCGTTCTCTCCGCGAGCACCAACGCCAGAAGTCCGACGAAGATTCACAGGGAAGACGATCTTACGACCAACAAAGCTACGCTTTGATTTTTCAATGTGCTGTAAAAGGGTTACCTGAGTATTGAGATGGTCTCGCACCGTGCCTTCAAAGAAGTCTTTGAGGACGGCATTAAAACCGTTAGTAAAGGTGGTATCCGCTGCTCCCGAGGGAAGTGGAAATCCACCGCCTTGACCTGCCATGGTATTTTAGCCTTTCTATTCGATTGACAGTAAGTATTCAATCGCGGCTTCTTCGGCTAGATCGAGGTCATCTCCAATGTCTACAGGCTTGATTGCTCCCTTGCGACCAGCAGGCGCGAGTCGGCGTCCACGGGGTTTATACCCTCGCTTGGATGCCCACTCCTCAAAACGCTTGTGGGTCCCGGAATGGCTCTTTTTGGCCAAATCCATCACCCGTGCGTTTGGGTTCCTGGCAAGTGCATCGAGGACAAACAGATCGTTCATATCCGGGTATTTGCTTCGCGCCGAATCAAGCTCTCCTCGAATTTGCCTTTCGGCATCTTTGACTTGAGATTGACGGCTATTGCTCTCTTGTCGAGAGTGAAGCGCCCGAATAATCTTCTCCAGCTTGGCGACTTTGCCTTCAAGCGGGTCTGAATAGGCGTCCTCTTCTGCCTCACTTTCCTGGTTTTGGGAACTCGCTGCGCGCTGCATGTGTTGGACATATTGCTCCATACTTGCCTGTCGTCCGCGAAGTTCGCTGAACTGCTGCATCAACTCATCACGCTCGGTCCTCAGGTCTCGCAATTGCTCGCGGGACTTTTTGAACCGTTTGTAAGGAATTGGTTGCGGCTCACCATCGTCTCCAATTTCAGGCTCATCGTCGATATCGTCCGACGCAAACGAAGTGTCCTGATCTTCTTCGACGCTATATTCCGAGGACGGCGTCTCCTCGTGACTGTTATCGCCCGCATAATCTTCCATGAAGCTCTCCTGGTTTATCGTCCCAGTTTACGAAGTTGGTTAGGCTTCAAACCCAAACTCATAGTCCGCTACGCCAGGGCCCCGTGTCCCAATCGCTTGATTAAGCTCCGGAGTGCCCCCACCCATTAGACCACCCTCACCCATGCCTGCTTCTCCCGGAGGAGCCATCGGCATGGCTTCAGTTCCTGGTGCCATTATAGCGCCTTGTCCTTGCGCCATGTCAACACCTAGTTCATCTCCGATCATCCCAGCGGGCATTTCAGGCGGCGGCATGTCTTTGCCTCCAGCCTCTACATAGCTCGACCACCAGGGAACACCCTGTGCATTTTGGCTTTCCATGTAGTAGTGCCAGGCTAAATGTCGGACAAAATTCTCTTGTACCTCTGTCGGCAAGATTCGATATTCCACGCTCTTCATGAACGCCATGTGAACATCGATGTGAGTGAGGTGGTCTTCCCACGGCTGCACATCAGACCATCCGCCGTTTTTGATTAGTTCCACTTCCTCTTTCGAGTAGTTTCTGTCTCTGGAGTCGTCGCCTTCCAGCAGGTCTGTGTCGCCAAATTCCATCATCTTGCGGGCCATCATCTTGGCCTGCGGGTCTGCCGGATCTCCAAGCAGCCCAACCTGGAACGCTTGCATCACTTGCTCGCGACGATACGAGGGATGCTTCGGTAGCATCGAGTTTGCGACGATGCGGACATCGGTGCTCTGGATATCAGATGAATAAAAGTCAAATACATCGATAGCCTTGTTTTTGCCCACCGCGCGAATCGTCATGGGAATCGGCATATAATCGCGCCAGAATCGAAGCAAGCAGGCGCATAGGTCCTCGATTGCCCGCTCCATCTCGCGCACCGTGGGCCCGAGCTTTGTTTGATCTAAGTCAGACAAAAGGCCAATGGCGCGGCCAGATGTTGCCGCAGAGGCAAGCCCCCTGGTGATGTCGCTGACGCCGCTGATTGCCTCGATGTGGCCAATCTGCTCGTCCTGAATAGCGCGATGCTCCGGAGACAGTGGAGGTGGGGGAAGAGGTTGTGGGGGCCTTGTGGCGGTGCGCGAGTACACAATCACTTCCCCCGGCTGGTCGGTGATTTGATGCTTTTCTATTGACCCCTTCTCGGCTAACCATTTAGGCGAGGCGTGGATGTTTTTGTTTTCAATTCGCTGGCTTACCGCCTTATTTAATTCCTTCTGCGGAGCGATTATTGACTTGACGACTCCCTCGCCGGCAAACTTTCCAGGCGAGGTGACGTGCCGGGCCATTACAAATGGCATCATCCCATAGGGAAGCTCGTTGGATTGCTCCAGCAAGATATCTCCGGCCACAACCAGATATCGTCCGTCTGGGAAGCGGGGGGATGGGCGCTCGAAATACTCCAGGACAACCACTCGGTCCACGTACTTCTCATCCAGGCCCTCGTTGCCGCTGAACTCTTTGATGATTTGCGCGCTCTGGGTGTCGGCATGATAGGAATCGGACTGGCTGACGTACTTGCCCTTGGGCCAGTTGTCTTTGATTTGGTCGATATGCAGCGAGTTCGCATGCACAATCCACCGGGCGCTCTCCAGGTCCTTCGCTCCTGGGTCCCACGCCACGTCCAAAACACTCAAGACATCGACAACAGGGAAGCCGGTCTTTTCGGACTTGCGCTTTTTCTTCGCCTTCGGCTTGGGCTCGCCCTCCATCTCTTCGGCGCTCTCACCGACGACCCCTTCCAGGTGCTCTACGATGGGCTGCTCTTCTTCAAACTCATAATCATGCCCAGCCGTTGGATCCCACCACACGCGAAAGAATGCTGTGCCTGTCGTGGCCATCCACTTGCAGAACTCATGCATCTTCACTTGCATGTTTGTCTCGTGCCAGATGTGGTTCAAAAGCTTTTCAGATGCCCTGGCCCGATCTTTATCATCATCGTCATCGGTCGCTGGCATGACCATGAAACCGGGGCGGTTTTCAGTCAGCTTGCCCACAAGGGTCTCGACCGTAGGCATGATGTAATTCAAAGTCATCCGCACGCGCCATGGTGGCGGGGATGGCTCTTCCAGCATCTGGGTCACACGGTTCCAGCGAGTCCACTGCTTGCCGGTGTAAAACGCTGTGCCCAGCCAGGCATGCTCAATGACGCTTTGTTTCGCTTTTTCGGATAGCTCATACTGCTCACGCACGAAAGAGGCCAGCTTCTTTTCTTTGCTTTTCGGCTCGTAAGAGGCCTTTTTGCCCTCTTCGTACTCTCTGGTGATCGGGCCATCCATCTACCGAGGCCCCGCCCCACCAGTTCCCATCATGTTGAATAAGGCTTTCAGCTTGGCACCCCTGTCACCCCCGCCGGGAGGGCCTGCCATTCCACCACCCCCGCCGGGAGACGTGTATCCTGGGTGTGGGGCCATGCCTTGTGTGAGCGGTTGTGCGGGCATGTTTGGTGGCCAGCCCGATGCGCTGGACCCAGAAAGCCCCCGGCCCATACCTTCTGTGAGTGGTTGTGCAGTCATCGGGCCCTGGGGAGGGGGCCCCTGGGCGCCCCTTGCAATCGCGCCTGGATCCTGCATCAACGCCAAGAACTCATCGGCCTTCAGCGTCTTTAGTATTTTTTGGATTGCCTGCTGCATAATGTCAGTGGGGTCTCCACCTGCCCCATTGGCGTCTCTCATCAGACTTCTCCTTGTGGGATGCGCTTACGAAGGTTCATGGTCGCTCGTATTCTTGCATCAATTGGTTTGTAAATGGAAGGGCTTGTTGGATTTATTACTGTCTGGGGTGATTGTGGCACCAGCGTGGATAAACCACGCATCGCCATTTTGGCAGCCTGCGCTCGAACATCTGCCGAGGGAATCATTGGCGAGAAGGTGTGGATGAGCCGGTCTCGAATCTTCTCGAATACGGGGTCGATCGCCGTTCCCCTCTCGACGCTCCTCTGCCCGTATGCTGCCATTACGAAAGGCCACTCCGGATGTTTTGAATGGCCATCAGGTTCGCAACTCTGTCGTGGCGCGGGGTTTCGCCGCCACGCGGGTACGGGATATTCTGGCGCGCTGGCAGCATGAGCCGAGTGTCATATGCACCCCCAACATTAGCGAGGGCTTGCCCGTACCCAGCGCCGACCGCCTGCGGGCGAGCCTTCCCCGGCTTCATTGGGCTTCCCCCGAATATTTCGCCTGCGATGCCCGAGCCAATGCCGCTCCCAGCGCCGCTCGCAAGCCCACCGAAGAACATCGCTGCCAGCCCGCCGGCTGTTAACGTAGCGGGGTCCATGCCTACTCCTTCCGGCCCGCGATTACCGCCTCGAGGCCATCTCTTTGGTACATGTCAAATGAGTCCCACTGCTTTGCCTTGTCAGACTCAATTCGCAGTTTTTCAAGCGCGTCTCTGCGCGTGGAGTCTTTGTGCATAAGCCAGATGAGCGCAACCTGCATTGTCATAGTAAAAATGTAGCACAACAAAAGAAAGAAAAGTAAATAAGTCTGCATTACCAGTATTCCGATGAGCCCAAATGTGGGTCCGTTCTGGGTGTGTCCCCTGTCATCAGGTCTTGCACATACACCGCTCCGCGTTCTCGCTTCGGCTTTGGTGTAATGTCAATTTCCGATGTCATCCTCTCTGAAATTTCTGAATCAAGGTAAAGGGCGATAGCCATCGCCATTACCGCATCATCGTGCTCTCCGGGCATCGCCTCGGATTTCCCTGTCGATGATTCGATAAAGACCTGGCATTCGCTCAGAAGGCGCAGCGAGTAAAAGTCCCACGATTTGTCGCGAATGGCTTTTGCAAGCGCAGCAATCGCCGCATCCCTTTTCCCCTGGGCCCCGGTTCTGAATCCAAACCTTTGTGTCCAGTTACCGCTCTGGGAGCGAACGTACAGGTTTTTGTATCCGTCGCCGCCGTTCATATCCAAAAGCTCACGCACCACAGCCAGCCCTGGGCCATCGACTTCTGGGACAACGATTGCGAAGTTGTAGGCTGTGGCGACCGCCGCAGCTTCTCTGGCAACAACATCGGGCGGAACTCTGGCATAAAACTCCGCCACCTGGCAGCGGTCAGTGACATCGAGGACTTGCACGCAGCTAAAATCCCCGTCATCGATACCATGGGCCGAGTCGATTGTGGCGACGTACTGGTGATTGGGGTCCACCTCTTTGTAGACTTGCCAGTTATCTTGCCCCGGGAACAGGGCGAGCTTGAACCCATCGTATGAAGCGGCTGAGCCCACGGTCATCGGCGGTGGGTTGTCTTTCAGTTCATCGATTCTATTGGACACAATGACTTGATCGAACGGGCTTTTCCCGCTGGACGTGAACGCGATTTGCGCCGAGAGGGGGTATTCGGTATCGAACCGGGTCATATCGCCATCGAACTTTGTTTGCAGCACTTGCTGTGCCCACCGCACCTGGCATGGCTTCAAGTCGTATTCGACAGCCCGCTCGGTCCACATCTCGTTATAGCCCATCTGCCGGCCCATATCGAAAAAGAACTCCATGTCCTCTCTTTCATATGCTTTTACCAGTTGCTCGTGTAGCTCCTCGTCGCCTTTTTGCTCGTCTAGTCTGTAGCGGTCGTGCTCTTGCCACCCGAAGAACAGGGCTTCAAACATATTGCCCGGCTCACTGCGGTGCGCTTTCCAGAACCGGTTGTAGAATGCGCCGGAGGCTCCATTGGCTGTGGACTCGATAATGATATAGGTGCCGGGCTTTGGGTCTACCGAGCCCATCTGCGCCTGGAGCACATCCTCATCTGTTGTGGAGCGGCGTCGTTTCCACCAGAGCGCAAGCTCTGAGATATGAACAAACGATGGAGTGGACCCACGGGCCGCATCGGTGGAGCCCTGGGTTTCCACAGAAAAGCGGGACCCGTGTTTCCAGGAGATTGAGGCACCGACAGCCTTACCGGGGGCTATCGCAGCAACGGCGCTGGGCAGGTTTTCCTGGTAACGCTTGGCGATTTGAAAAACTTCTTTGGTCGATTCCTTCAAGTGCGCCACAACCTTGGCGTTTGCATGCGGGTGGAACTGGCAATAGTGATGCGCCATGGCCTCTATCAACGTAGAGCAGCCCATCTTACGAGCCTTGAGGATAATGATGCGTACTGGCTTGTTCTCAAACTCCTGGTTCTCAATGGTCTGGAGGATTTTCTCCTGCTCTTCGTTCAGGATAAAGGGCACCAGCTTGTAATAGCCGTCTGTGAGCGCACGGATTTTCAGGCAGTGTTTGAAATAAAACCGCCTATCGCGCTTGCATCGATCCCAAAATTCCTTAGATTCCATGAAACCCCATAAAAAAAGGAGGTGACCAGCGCGCCGAACATCGGAACGGCTAGGGGACTGGCCACCTCCCAATAGGAAGAATGACTGTCAGGAGATTATCACTGGCTGCCGCTCGGAGCAACTCTATCCTTTTTCCGAGCCGTCTTCACACCAGCCCTCTTCAGCGCTTTGCGTATCTGGTACATCGATAGACCTGTGTTTTTACTGACCGCCCCCATCGTCAACCCTGTCTTATACAAACGCACCGCATCTCTTTCGACTGGAGTGTTATCTCCCTGGGTGTGGGATATCCCCAGGCTCACCGTCTCTGCACTAACACCGTCAAACTGTGAACGAGCCTCACTCTCATCGAGCTTGGCCTCCAGCGTATCTTGCCCAAATGGGTCCCACCCCACATCACCAGATACACTGACCGCCTTTTCCACCATCGAGCCTATCTTCTCGCGCACCTTCACATAGCTCTCCACCCCACGAACCAGCCGGCCCAACTCCACAATATCGCCGTCCGCCTCCTGAATCGCCCCCTGCAACAAACGCTCCGCGCTCACAGCAGCAGATAGCCAGTAGCTCGCCAGGTCCTTCTCAACTACAGAAGCCGGTATCGGTTTTGTTATTGATTTCTCATCTGTCACGATGATAATCTTGACACATGAAAACTAAAACTCAACAAGTATCTGTAGCTTTGGACGATGCGTGTCACGAACTGGTTCGCAGGACATCAGCCAGAACGCACCTGAACATCCAGACCCTACTTGATATCTCCGTGGAATCATTCATCGGCTCTTTGGAGAGCTACGGCTTATCTGCTCCCGTGACAGACAGGAAGGCACCTAAAGGGCAGGGTCACGAGAAGCGGTCTGTCATGAGCAAGGACCTTCATTCCAGGCTCAATCAGATCGGGGTCTTTCTCAACGTACCCATCAGCGCCATGGTGCGAGACGCCATCCTCGGCCAAAGATTCAATTTCCAAAGGTTCCAGCCCGTCAACGCAAGGGCAATGGGCTCTGTAAGGCAAACGCTTTTCAAATTGGAGCAGCAGCCACCCCCGGCTTCCTGATCACACACACACACTTCTCACGCGGGGGTGCGCGTATGTATATACACGCGCATAACAAAGGGGGGTGTGTGTGTGTGATTAAGTGTGTTTGTAAATACCCCAGATTTGTAATGTGGATATTTGCAAGCATATCGCGCGCATGCATTTGGAGCGCCAGAAGTACTCCCCCCCCAAACGGACAATGCGGACATGGCACAATACTTGCTTGTGTGTCGGCCCAAAAATCTCATTCTGATACAGTGTGTCAAAATGACACATGCATAGGTCCCCAAACACCCACGTGCATGGGTCATAATTGACCGACAATTTCGTTAGTGCACACAAGGCAAACAAAACAAACGTTCACATTTAAAAACGGACGTTCGTTATGTTATAGGGCAAAAAAGAACACACGTTCGGAAGCGTGTCCTTGATTCCGGTTATCGGATCCGAGCTTTCAGCGCCGCGTCATCCGCCGCCCATTCCACCCGACGCTGGGCCAATTTCTCCACCCGATCCGTCCGCATCCAAAGACCAGCTATCAACTCCCGGGTCCGTTCTCGCCTCTTGAGGGCGTCCGCCACTTCCTCAACGGTCACGCTGTCATACTCACCCGGCACGTACGGTCTGTCCAGGTCACGCAATCGCTCCCGGTCTCGCTCAGCATTGGCAAACGACCACCGCTGAGCCTGCTCCCGTCTCCCCTGCGCCTGATTGTCGCGGATTCTCCCGACCCATTCTCGCCTGTCATTCATAGTCATTCCCCTTTATTTAAACTGTGCACCGTTTTTATACCACATTCTGCAAACTAAGTAAACACCTATTATAAAACACATGGCACACGTCTTGCTTGCCCTGCATCTATCATGCCAACTAAGATTACAAGCAATGTTCGTGCCAACATAGCCAACACACATGGCACACACCTTGCTTGTGCATGCATCATACGTGCCAACATAGCTATCATATCACACCACAACAATGCACGTGTTTTGCGTGTTTCACGTGCCAACAAAGCCCCGCAGAACCACAAAACAACGCAAGTATAACCGCAACACTGCGGTACAATCTGCACACTAAATGTCGATTATGCTTGCTATCATAGTGGGCATCCCCTATAGTAAGAACATCCCAGGAAGGGACTGGCCGAAAGGGAAGCCAAGTAGGCGCAACGCAGGAAGCAATAGCTCATTGAAAACTGAATACTAGAAAGGGAAGCCCTGACGGGTAGACCTAAGAAAGCGCGTTCCGCTTACTGTGTCCACAAGTCAAACCAAAGGAATGGTGACGACTATGGGACAACGTAGCAAAGCGATACGGAAGCAACAACGGCAAGGCAAAGCACGACGACGTGCCAGCCAACACTGTCAACAGGCGTCAACGTCAACCATGCGGACTGACAACGAACATGCCGCAAACCTGGCGACGCAAGACAGCGAATGGCACAAGGGTTGCTCTATCTTGGAGCAAGTTATCGAGCTTTTCCAATCTGTTAGCGTTCCATTCGCACACAATAACGGGCGGTGTCCACGGTGGTTACAATCACGGGTCCGAAAGGATGACTGGTCATACAGGCCTGGACGCAGTCCGCGACGACGTATCAGGAAAGCGAGCAACAAACCACGAGCAAGCAAGAAAGCTGCAAAGCGACCGTTGGAACGTCGGATTGTAGCAATGGCGCAGCCACGGCGATTGACAATGTAATCTAACCGGCTTGTGGGCACTGTTGGCGGAATGACTTTTAACCAATGGAGAATGACAATGAAAAAGCGAGCAAAACGTTTTTGGCTGGTTTCAATTGGTGATGACCTTAAATTAGAGGTCCATCAGTGGGGCAAAGTAGATCCACGGACTGTATATCCATCTTACCGCAACAACCACGGGGCCTGTGCCCTCGTTTGGATGCCCACTTGAGGCAATCGGGAGAATGGGCATGACTGAGAAACAACTGGACGCCATTAAGGCGCTGGCCAGTCGCTACAATAGCGACCTTGACCACACGGACGTCTTGCACGGTACCGATGACTTTGGCCCACACGGGCTACCCGCCGGATGGGTGGAGGTCGTTGTAATGGTGCCCGGCGAACACTCCGCACAGGGAAACCCGCACAGGGAAACACGGGTGGCCGTGGTCGCTGGCGTGTCACCCGAGGGGAATGTCCATACCTAGAATCGAGCCCGTCACACTGTGGCGGGTTGCTTTGTGGGAATGACCTCACGATTTGACGGGAGAATGACAATGAATCCATCAGAACTACTTTCAATTATCTATTTTGGTGCGGTGTTCACGCTGGTCTACGGATTCACGTGGGCAGTGTAGTGATGAACTGCGACGAAGTGATATTTACAGTGTGCTTTGTTGGCCTGTTCATAGTGACGGGCCTTTTATAGGAGGGGCGATGGAAGAGCAATTAACAGGATGGCGAATGCTTGGCTACCTTATGTTCCGGTTCAATTTGAGCCTGGCGCAAGCGGTAGAGTCAATGACCCAAAACGGCCAGGACATGGCCTTTGTGTATGAACTGATAGGAGGGGAGTAATGATTTTCACATTTACTGAGGACCCAGGACACGCATGGCTTCCGGTCAAGCGTAGCCTGTTGAAAGAATTGGGAGTCGCTAGCGACATCAGTTCCTACTCATACCAGGAGGGCGATACCGTCTGGTTAGAGGAAGACTGTGATGCTGGCGTATTCATTAGAGCTTGGAAGCAAGCCAATCCAGACCAGCATGCAAGCTACGGCTCTGAGTATGTGGAGGACACGCATATTCGGGGCCTGCAACCGTATGGGGGGGAGTGATGAAAAAGATTGAGTACAGCCAAGCTGTCAATCCAGCGCACAAGGATGCTGAAAGCATACCCGTAGCCGTTACAGGGTATGACTTCGGCGTGCCTGGCTTGGCAGTCCGTAAGGCATGGGGGTCATGGCAAATTGACCACGTGCCAAGCGGTTACCGTGTAATCACTTACTACCATACCACTCGGAGGGAATGCGTAGGGTGTGCATTGCGAGCACAAGAGCAGGTCCCAGGCATTGACTGGACGGCCAGCAAGGAAGCGATAACAAGCGACCTCCTTGTGCTTGCCACTAGGGACTGGCGGGACGTGTTCGAGAGGGGGCATGTTTACCACACGAAACGTGAAAGCACAGCATAACGGTATGCCACGGATGGAAGGCAAAGGGAGAATGACAAGGAGGAAGAATGACAAATTCCGTAAAGGCTTGGGAGGGACCAAGCGCGATTAATGGCGAGCCTATATTCTGTCTGATTACGGCTGTTGAGCGTGAAAGCAAAAACACCAAGACAGGGGACATGCTACAGGTCGCCACTATGCACGCCACAACACCGCCACAGCAGGCTGCCAATGAGGGTCTGGATGAATCGGTGTGTGGCAATTGTAAACTGAGGCCAATCCTGAAGGACCTACGTCCCGAGGGGCTGTACTCCTGCTACGTCAAGAAGTGGAGGATGAAGGCACTGTGGGGGTTTGTGAAGGACCGCGTGCCCATGTCGGGATTGGGCGTGAAGGAAGTGCTTACCAGTACCGACAAGGCGGTGCGCTTTGGGATGTATGGCAACATGTCGTCCATGCCTAAGCTGGTGGCTGAGTGGATGCTGCTCGCAGTCAAGAATGCAGGGAAGAAGTGGACGCTGTACGAGCATCTGTGGCGCGAAGCAAGGAACCAGTGGCTGGCTGAGTTTGCAATGGCATCGGTCGAGTCTCTGGAGGAAAAGGAGGAAGCCAAGGCACTGGGCTGGCGCACATTCAGGCAGCTAAAGCCAGGGGAGGAAATGCAGAGTGATGAGGTGATGTGTCCCTTTGTAACCAAGGGCATCCAATGCAAGGACTGCCGACTGTGTAGCGGTAACTCCATTGGAGCCAAGAGCGTGGCGATACCAAGCCACACATAGGAGGATGATGATGAGTAAACGCAAGGCCGAAGTCTTTAGGATTCCAAATGGCAGCATAACGGGTGAGCCCTATTACGCGATCAATGTGGTGGTGGATAACTTCGAGATAGAAGGAGTTACCCTTCAACTGCCGTGTGCTCAGTACGAGTGGCTAGAGATTGAGGGGTTCGACGTGGAAAGTCTACTGAAGGGGGTAACCGGGGAGGATGATGATGAGCGATGAAGGGATGAGAATGACTGACGAGGAAGTATTGCGAACGATGGAGCTTCTCTTGAGGTTCTGGGATGAGGGAGGGCAGGAGCTTTGCGAGGCCCTGCTCAAGGAGGATGATGATGGCAACAGCGACAATTGAGTTCACCCTCCCTCGCGATAGCTACAACTCCATCATTGAGATGGCTGGCTATGGCGTAGGGTATTGGGCCAGCTACATGGAGAGCACCAAAAAGGGGTGCCACTTCACAGAGGAGAGGTCTGGAAACAGCTTCTTCATCACCCCCGGAGCCCTGGAGCGAGCAGTGCTCGAATTGCACGCGGAGGCACCTCTCAACGACTACTACATGTCGGCAATCCGGGACTTAGTATCGACGGGGCTGACTGACAGTGTCGGAAGCGACATAGCAGATGCGATTGTACAGCAGGCATGCTTTGGCAAGGTTATATACGGATAGGAGGATGACGATGAGTAACTTTTACATACTAATGGACGCCATAAGGGACGAGCGGAAAAGGAATGAAAAGAACAGAGTCTATCCAACAAGGGAAGAGACAATTCAAGCGCAGTCCATCAGAGATGGAAAGCTTTGTAAAAGGCAGCAAGGGCAGGGAATGGTGCCAATCCATGACGGTAGCACCTGCCATGTCTGCGAACAGCTTGAGAAAGCAAGGGGAGGATGATGATGGGACAACTAGCAACGAGTAAGTACGACCAGTGGCTGGACGCGCCACTGCCGAAACGGTTCTGGTGTGAGGGTTGCCGTAAGGAAACCGACCACGCCGGTACTGATGAAGGCCTGTGTGTTGATTGCAATACATGGCGCAACGTCGAAAGAGTAGAGCAGGCAAGGCAGGAATTACAATCAATGAAAAGGGAGGGGAAGTGATGACAGTACATCTATCGGATGTGAATATTTTTGATGTGTCTAAGATGGTGGTCAAGAAGATGGATGACGGGTACAGGGTCGAGCTATGGGACGACAGCTTCATCCCAACATCCACCGTCAACGTTTACCGAGACCTCCAGAGCGATAAGCAGGTCGAACTGGTGACCGAGGAGGCCAACGCTCAACTGATAGCAGCGGCACCAACGATGCTCAAGGTGTTGGAGGACTTTGCGACAGCCAGACCGGAGGACTTGGCCACAATGATGATGGTGCGGCTAAACGCCATGAACATCATCGCCATGCTGAAGGGAGCAGGGGATGAGTGAGGAGGACTATGCTGCATCTGTGACAATCATTGCCGTGATATTCGCGGCCTTGTTTTTAATTGGATACTGCACCGGCTCGGTGTCGCATATCCACCAATAGGAGAATGACTATGACTTTGATGCAAGAGGTAGGGCTGGTGCTGGATTGCGTATTAAAAATCCACGCCGAGGCCGATAAAGCAAAAATAATTATACAACACATCAAGGAAAAGTACGAGTGCGAAGCATGCTACGGGTCAGGGAGGAACTCCCCAATATCTGACGATGCCTGCATGGGATGCAGTGGTAGTGGCGTCCAGAATTAACACTTGACAGTGTCTAACCAATAACCGAAGATGGAGGATATTATGCCAACAATTAATGGCAAGAGAATTGAAGAGTTTACACCACTGCATGCCGCTCGTGCAAGGAAGGCTGCGGGCGAGTGGTTGTGTCGCAAGGTCACGCAAACAGAGTTTGCTCAGATGCTTGGGTACAGCCGCAATTCGGTGGTGTGTTGGGAGAACGGCGCCCGCAATCCAGATCCAGGAATCAAAGCTCTCCTGATGATGGTCATCGAGTCGCCTTCTTTCATCAATAATGTACTGAGTTTTACAGGAGGCTTAGATGTCCAGGCGACTAGAGACAGACACACCGTTAGCGGTCCTTCGGGAGGCGAAGGGGCTGAGTCGGGAGGCGGTGGCAGCAATGGCACAGGAGGCGGGCTATAGCCTGTCGTATGACGGACTGACTAAATACGAAAGAGAGGAGCGGGAGCCGCGAGTTCGACTGGGTCTGTGGTTGGCCCGATTATACGAGGCGGAGCCTGATGAGTTATGGGAGATACAATAAATAAGGTACTCACACAGAGTTCAATCGGTGCAGTGCAAGCCTGTGCCTTCCGGTACAACCTCAAATATAATGAGGGTCTAGCGCCGTTAGACAAGGCTGTTCACCTGCACATTGGATCTGTATTTCACCTGGGTGTGGAGTGCTTCCGAAAGAGGCAAAGCATCGGCAAGGTGGAGGACTTCCGAGAGTTGGAGCAGGCACTGGATGACATGGGCGGTGACGCCGCTTGCATCACAAGAGCCATGCTCATCGCGTACTTTGAGAGGTACCAGGATGATAGCTGGGAGTTTGTTTCTGTGGAGAAGAAGTGGGAGACTGGCCCCCATCCCCTGGGCTTCAACATGCAGGGAGTTGTGGATGCTCTGGTGGATGACGGCAATGACGGAGTGCTTCTGGTGGAGACCAAGACCACCGCTCGGCTGGATGGTTCATATCTGGAGGGGCTGTGGTCAAGGCGACAGACACTGGTCTATGACATGGCGATGAGAACGCTGGGCTACAGCGTCTCTGGTATTGTGTATGACATTGTCCAGAAGCCCTCGATTCGCAGGCTCAAGGCAACGCCAGAGGCGAAGCGTAAGTACAAGAAAGATGGTGAGCTTATCGCACGGCACAGGGCTGTGGATGAGAGCGATGAGGAGTACATGGTGCGCCTGAGCGCATGGTATGAGGACCACCCGGAGTCTTTCCATAGGGAGCCGGTGCTCCACACCCAGTCGCAACTGGACGATATGGCCAGGGACGTCCTCGGGGTGATGAGTCTCATCAACCACTACGCAGAGCAGAACTTCTGGCCTCGGTCTTTGACGTCTTGCTATGCGTACAACAGGGCATGTGAGTTTGTTCCGTACTGTCAGAGTGGGCGCAACCCACTGGTCAGGGAATCACATTATCGGGTGGACGAAATCCATCCAGAACTGAAGGAGAAAGAATGACAACACCAACGCTAAATGAATGCATCACGACTGTCAGCGGTCGGCCTAAGATTGGCAAGTCCACCTTTGCAAGTGGGTTTCCCAACGCAGTGTTCGCTGCGACCGAGGCTGGCCTGAACTTTTTGGATGTGACGGAGGTCCAGGTTCGAGAATGGCCGGCGTTCAAGGCGCTCATCGATGAGCTTACCCGCACGCCTGGGCTTGTGGAGACCCTGGTGATTGACACCTTGGATAACCTGCACATGATGTGCGAGGAGCATGTGTGCCAAGCCAATGGCATCTCCCATCCGTCTGACCTGTCGTATGGCAAGGGATTTACCATGGTCAAAAACCAGTTCCGGCTGGCGCTGACCAAGGCATCCATGCTCAAGACCAAGGGCGGCAACCGTGTCGGTCTGGTCATGATAAGCCACGCCAAGGAGGTGGAGGTGGAGAGTCGTACCGGTAAGTCGGTTTGCTGGAGCTTGTCTCTGCCGAACTCGGCTCGCCAGGTCGTAGAAGCGATGAGTGACCTTCTATTGTTTGCGGACATTGAGGGTGACACGCGGGTTCTCAGAACGAAACCGCATCGTAACTGGGTAGCGGGGGACCGCAGTGGCAAGCTGCCTGAAACTATTGAATTGTCTTATGACGTGCTCAAGAAGCACTTGGAGGGATAGAGATGAGTGACATTGATTTCACACAGGCCGACAACCTTTGGAAGGATAGCGCAGGGGAGTCGCCCGGCGGACAGAAGACCTACGATGATACGCCAGTGCCTGACGGTGTGTACCAGGCCCATGTAAACCGGGTCGAGTGGCGTGTATCGAAGGCCGGCAACCCGTACCTGTTCTGGGTATTGACTATCGGCGATGGGGCGCACGCTGGGCGCTCTCTCTTGAAGCGCAACATGCTTCAGACCGAGAAGAACGTGCAGTTCCTCAAGCAAGACCTAGCGGTGTGCCAGGTTCAGATGCCGGAGGCCATCAGTCAATTGGACCTGAACTTTCTGCTGGACAAGCGACTTCGCGTGAAGAAGCAGACCAGTGGCGACTTTGAGAATGTGTATCTTGACCAGTGTCTTGGTGATGCTGTGCCGAGCCCAACCTATAACGATTCGGGGATGTTCTAATGGTAGACAAGAAAGTTAACGGGCATATCCAGGAGCTTCAGAAGAGGGTCGAGGACATGGAGAACAACGTGACAGTTCAGATCCACCTGACAATGGGTGTTATCCGGATGATTACGGAGATGCTCCACGCCCAGGAGTCTCTGGCCAAGACATGGCGAGCCCAGCTAACAGAGGCTGGCTTCGGCTTCGGCGAGGAAGGGGGCCCGCAGGATGCCATCAAACAATAGGGTGTGCCCGCATTGCGGGCATATCATTGCGTCACTCAACAACTCGTACGGCCAGCGGCATGTCAACAAGTGCAAGGACTCTCATCCGGCGATGAGAAAGTACTTCAAGAAGATGTGCCACTGGCCGAGAAAGCCGTATCCCAAGTGGGTTCGGGAGGAGATGGCTGAAGATGGGCGGTAAGCATTCGAGGGACAAAGGCCATCGTAACGAGCGGATGGTAGCCAAAGACCTGGGAAGGGTACTGGGGTTTGATGATGGGGAAGTTCAACGCACACTCCAGTCAAGGGGAGGAGCTTCGGAGGGCGCTGATGTGGTGGTTGAACCCTTTGCAGTCGAGTGTAAGCACTACAAGAAACTCGGTGGCCTCATTGTCAGAGCGTATGAGCAGGCCAAAAGAGATGCCAAAGAGGGCTACATCCCGATCTCCATCTGCAAGGGGGACAGGCAAGAGCCGCTCGTGACTATGGGCTACGCTGACTTTTTAGATTTTGTGAAGGAATGGAGAGAGAGGGGGGAGTGATGGAAGGAACATGTGATACTTGTGGCGCTGCGGCGCTAAGGGACAAGGGGTCTTGGTATAAGTGTATGGGGTGCGGCGTGAGACATCACCCGCTGGACGGAATGTTTGATGACAGGCTTAGTAACGAGGAGCAGCAGAGCTTGCAGCAGCTTATGGAGTTTTTCAGGGAATTGAGGGGCGGCGAAGGCAGGCGAATACCAGCACGCCAGTACGCTGGCCGCATAATGCGTGATATTGCCAGCGAAGTGCCGGTCCCCTGGTTCCTTCTTCAGAGGCAGGAGGGGTTCGAGCACTGCACTCAAAAGCAGTTTTTTGAGTTCTGTTCGAGAGAGTTCTTAGATTTGCGATTCCACTGATGAATTTCTAGGCTTTGAGAAGGAATGGAGAGAGAGGGGCGAATGATGGAAAAAGAACTGGTATGGGTGGAGAGCCCAAAAGACTACAGGTATGTGCGAGAGAGCTACGTTTACCTGCGAACGAGAGTCAACCCACCGGCCAAAGATGCCTACAGTGGGAAGCTCGTAGGATACACAACGCTAAAGCCCGATGTGGCAAGGGGTCCGGGAGGTCAGTTTAGGCGACGCATCTTCCGGGTATACCCTCACGATATTTGCGAAGATGGCCCCTATGGGGAGACCGGTATGCCATGCGAAGGGTTGGCACCATCAGATATTGAGCTTCAGTGAGAGAGGGGGGAGTGATGTGGCAAGAGGAGAAAGACCTGTTGACGTTCATAAGGCGCAACAAACTGTCATTCGATGAGCCCCCGGCAAAGGGCGAAGCCCCCGATGATACCAAGCCGAAGGAGAGTCCTAACGAGCCTCGCACATCCCACCCTCCACGTAGCCCTGATAGCGCCTGAAGTACCCACGGGTCACCTTGGTGTGGCCATACCACCGACCCTTCTTCTTGCATCGATGCCCACAGTTATAGGCTACCGCTGCATTCTCTCTTCCCACCTTCTTGATGAGGTAGCGCCACAAAAGGCCAGCTATCACCGATGAGAAGTGAGGGTCGAATAGGTCTTTCTTTTTACACCGAGAGTACAGCCCCTTGCAGGTGCCGACATTCATCTGCCACATCCCGAACGAGTGACACTTGCCATCTTTGCAATCACCCTTAGCGTCCGGGTTGCCTCTCGATTCGGTAGCTACCACACCCATTAGGAAGTAGGGGTCCGCATCTGCAATCTGGCCAGCCAGCATTGCCCACTCAGCGGGCGGGCAGTCTGGGTAGCGGGGGCCCTCGAAGTGGGGCACTGGCGGGTGGGCTATCATGATGGTTGCAATCAGACTAAGCATTGGCCTTCTCCTGTTGAGCT
>Ga0255048_10000221_pt1 | contig 42470 bp, 36 predicted proteins | sample JV7_2_2_MG_FD_183619 | JGI IMG/M metagenome (GOLD analysis project Ga0255048, IMG submission 183619) | Seawater microbial communities from Jervis Inlet, British Columbia, Canada - JV7_2_2 | ecosystem: Environmental > Aquatic > Marine > Inlet | place: Canada: British Columbia | collected 2016-10-06 | reverse complement strand
CGGTGACGGATTCCATCTCTGGTCCGAAACCTACGATCGTACGCTGGATGACATCTTCGCCGTACAGGATGACATCGCGAGCTCTGTGGTTCGGGAACTTAAAGTAACTCTGCTCGGCGAATCACCGCAGGTCGTTGGCCACGAAAGAGGCATCAACAAAGCGGATGCCTACAACGCCTATCTGCGGGGCTTATTTTTCTTAAATCAATCCGGGCCCGATAACCTGGCGAAAGCCGTGACGTATATGGAGCAGGCCGTCGAGCTAGCGCCGGGATCCGCGTTGGCGTGGGCGGGCTTATCCAGTGCCAAAGCCGATTACGCGGGACAGACCCCGGACGATCCGACCGAGCCATTATCCATTGCGCGCGAGGCTGCCGAGCGGGCGCTGGAGCTCGATGATGCCTTACCTGAGGTCTACCTCGCGATCGCCAATATCGAGCAAAGCTATGACTGGAACTGGGATAGCGCTGAAAAAAATCTTGCACGCGCTCTCGAGTTACGACCGGGCGACGTCAGGGCACAGGCCGAGCAGAGTAATCTGCTTACCATTCGCGGAAGATTTGACGAGGCCAGGCAAACACTGCGACAAGTCATCATAGAAGATCCTCTCAATTTTCGCGTCCAACGCAGTCTCATGAGAGTGCTGTATTTTATGAACGAGCACGAAGAGGCTGCACAGCTTGGCGAGCGCCTGCTCGAACAGAATTCCGCTATGCCGTTCGCGCACGGCTGGCTCTCGCTGTTCTATATGGGGCAAGGCGACCTCGAGAAAGCGATGGAGCACGCGTTGGCGGAACCTGTAAGGTTCTCTCATCTGACGCACGCGGCGATCGTGCACGAAGCGGTGGGCGATCATGCCAAGGCAGTAGCAGCGCAGCAGGCCCTTCTCGTCGAATATGGTGATCTCGCTGCCTTTCAGCAGGCAGTTATTTTCGCCAATTGGGGCGACTACGACAAAAGTGTGGAGTATCTCGAGCGGGGCTACGCGATACGCGACCCAGGCATGGGATTTGTCAAAACCCCGTTATTCGATGTGCTGCGAGACCATCCCGGCTATCACGCAGTCCTAAGGAAGATGAACCTGGCGGACACCAGATAGGCGCCTCCTGGCGTTAGCCACGTCCCGTTAATGCGCCGCGGCGGCAAGTTCCTGGGTGCGTTCCTGCTCCCACTCGGCAAGATTCAGCTCGATCGCCCAGAAGCCGAATATCCAGAGGAATGCGTCCCACGCGTAAATCGGGTAGCTGGTGCTGCCCCAGATTATGGCGTTGATGATCAGTTCGCCGTAGAAAATCGTTTTTAGTATTCGGACGGGTCTCAGTGCGCGGCTGCCGAATCGATCAGCGGATTGTAAGCGGATCTCGATCTCGATCAGGAATACAACGATCAACCAGACGGTTGCATTGGCGACGTCAACCCATCCGAGATTGATTGAATGATCCAGGGTCGGTGCGTCGATGACCGACATCTCGCCAGCGGCCTTGAAAAACGGGGCGCTGGCGGAGAAGCTCGCACAATTGTCGACAGTGACTGGCTCGTACGCGATGACGTCCAGCTGCAGTGATCTGCCCTGATCGGCAATCTGGCAGAGATCGGTCACTCCATCGACCTCGACGAAGTCGTAGTAATCCAGGGTACTGACGGTGTAGCCGTATGCGGCATACCCGATGCCGAGGTAACAGACGATACGTACTATATGAATCGCCTTCGTTACCCAGCCCTTGAAAGCCTCATCGGGCAGTGCGTAAGTCTCGAGTTCGAAGAGGAATACGAGACCCAGCCACGCGGCCATGTCGATCGTCGTGGCGAACATCTCGAATGTGTCAGCCCAGGGTGCACCTGGTGCAAGTGCACTATGGTATGCCATCCAGTCGTCGGAGGCATAAACGCCGAAGTTGACGATCAGCGCCAGATAAACCGTCCACTTGACGACCTGCGCGACACGCGGACGGGTCAGCAGCGGTACGAGCAGCGACTTGATCGTGAAGGATCTCACGGCTGACAACTACTGAGCGTCAGGAGTCCGTATGGAGCCCCCGCCGGATCGTGTAGAGAATATTGGCACGATGTGCACGAGTCTCCGCGTCGGCGCCTCGGTTAGCCGTGAGCATGCTCTCGATCTGCCGGATGTTATGCAGCGCAGTTGATTGCGACAAATAATCGAATTGCGCTTTCGTATCGCCACTTACCATTGCGATCAGTCGATTGACGTATTCGAGTTGCAGGTTTTGCCGATAGGTATTTACGCTGCGCGGTAAATCATCGCTGAATATGGCGTTGCTGAGGTCTTCCACAAAGTCGCCCAGGCTGTATTGATTACCGTATTGGCGTGAATCGCTGATGCGCGTTAGCACTACCGGGTGCAACAGATGGTCAAGCACAGCTTTGTGAACCGTCAGCATGAGTTCATGCAGCTTCGGGTCCTCCGTAACCTCAAAGAAATCGTAACCGCGTCGCTGTTGCCGCAGGTGGTTGTAAAGATCGGCAGAGCCGGCAAATGCGTTCGGTGCAAAAACACGTTGCCGCAAGGCCACCATGGCACGCTCCTGATCGGCGCGGCTTACCGGCACGAACGGTGTTGTGGCGCCCTCCTGGCCAACCATCGCCCTGTTCACATAGACGCCGCCGATATAGCGTGTGATGGTATTCGCGGAACGTGCAAACTGTGTGGCCAGGATCACGAAAGCGTCATGGAGTTCCTGATATGACTCTCCCTCCGTGCCGTATTTGTCGCGCATCTCTCCGATGACACTGTCGACCAGGTCCAGTCTCTCTACTGCGTAAGCGATAGCGTCCGAACTCATGTCATAGATGTTGACCCTGGGGTCGATGGCCTTGCCCGGTGAGCGCATATCGTCGGCATCATTACCGAAAGCCAGATCTGGTTCCGTTGAACGGTTGAGCAACGCGGCTCTGTTCGCTTCGCCGTCGGCGCCGTCCAGTGCCGGTGAGTAGCCGAACTCGATCGCCCAGTCGTCATAGGGTCCCGGCCTCGTGTCGTAAAACAGTGTTTGACTGCGGCCAGGGGGTGCAATATTGACAGCCGCGTAATCCATGACGGAGCCGTCCAGGCCCCTTGCTTTGACGACTTCTTCATCGAAAGCCTCATCGACCGTCAACATCTGGGTCGCTCTCATGTTGTGATTGAGCCCGAGCGTATGACCGATCTCGTGCAGGATCAGACTGGTCAGGGCGTCATGAAGAATTTGCTCCTGGAGTGCGGAAGTGGCGCCTGTCGCCTGCAGAACGGCCATGCCGAACATGTTGCTCAACTTGAGTCCGTGACCGAGTGAACAATACACAGTCCTTCCGGCGATGGCTTTGGGGACCCCACCGTTGGCGATCGACTCCATGAGTTTTTCGATTCTCAGATACCTCGTGAGAAACGAATACTCCAGCATGATATCGGCGCCGATAATCTGGCCTGTCCGTGGGTTCGTAAAGCTGGGGCCATAGCCGCCGAAGGGCGGTTGTGGAGAAGACGTCCAGCGCAGCACGTTGTAACGAACATCCCCTGCATCCCAATCGGCATCGTCGGGCTGAACTTTTACCTGTACGGCATTCTTGAATCCCGCCTTCTCGAATGACTGGTTCCAGGCCTCGCCGGCAGCCTTGATATCGTCGCGAAGCTCTACTGGTGTGGTGTTTTCGATCCACCATACGATCGGCTCGACCGGTTCGGAGAGCTCGGCCGACGGGTCCTTTTTCCTGAGATCCCAGCGCGTAATGAAGTCCCGGTATGGCGTGTTCGATCGTGATGTCAGGTCGGTGATGACCTCGGTGAAATAGCCGACACGGGGATCGTCGAGCCGTGGCTCGTAGCCGTTCCCTGGCACACTCACGAAGCTGTGTTGAACCCGCACGCTGACATAGCGGCTGTCGGTTATATCCTCGCCCTCCGCCGATATGGCGGGTGCCGGGTTTTCGTAGACGTAGTCAACAAAGACGTTGGTATTCTCCGGGTAACTCCTGACCTCGTAGATCTTGTTTTTGGCCTCGCTTAGCTTGCCGAGCTCAAAGCCTTTCTCCGCGGATGGGTCCGGGTTCGGTGAATCCTTGACTTGCAGCAGGGTCTCTTTGAGAAAGATATCGTCAGCCTTGATCAGGATCGTGCCGCTATCATCGTCCTCGGCAACAATTTCCTGGACCGCTAATATTGCGTTACTGATGTTGGCATCGGCGGCGCGAGCCAAAGCGTTCTCGGGGTCGAAGTAAAACGCGGTGTTTACTGTGACAAACTCGAGGCGATTGAAGTGGCGGCGGATGGAAATCATCTTGTTGTCGGCAAAAATGCCACGAAACGAGCCTCCCTCAACCACCCCATCGGTGACGAAAGCGATATAGATGAATTCCTGATCAATCTGATCGGGCTTGATCGCCAGATAGGTCTCGCCACTCTCCTTGTCGCGATAGACGTCCAACAGGCCCTCCAGGTGCTCGCTTTTCGCGACAACGCTGGCGAAACTCACGGCATCGCCGTTCGAGGCCTGGCCACCGGACTTACCGGAACAGCCGGCGACGGCAAACAACAGCAGGACTATCCATACCTTCAGATTCATGGGTGTGCCTCTCGTAGAATTTGGTGTGTGGTCTTTTTTTTGCTGGTGGCGAAGCTTACAACATTTGGGCCGTCAGATGCTCCTGCGAGCCAACGCCAGGCCAATGCCGGCACCGATCAGGAACCCCCCGGTGACCCTGTTTCGCAGCCTTCCGACCTTGCTGAACCATCTGCGGGCCGAGCCGGCGAACGCGACCCACAGGGAATCGCCGATTCCGACTGTAATCAGAAATATCGTGCTCAGAACCAACAGCTGCGTCGTGACATACATCGACTGGCCGACGAATTGCGGCAGGAACGCGGCATTAAAAAGCAGCGTCTTCGGGTTGATCAGCGCCAGGCCAAGGCCTCGCAGGAAGGTCAGATTACCCGTCCCGGGCGCAATCTCGCTCAAATCCGAGGCCGGCTCCCTCCAGGTCCTTAGCCCCAGAAAGACCAGATAGGCGACGCCCAGCCACTTGATCCAGGTCAGTGCTGTCACGGCCAAATCGAGCAAGACGGCGAAGCCACCGATCACGAATGCAAGTTGCAGACCGAGGCCGAGGGTTGTGCCGAGGACTGTTATCAGTCCGTAGCGATACCCGTAGCGGAGACTGTTTGCAACAATCAGGGCGACGTTCGGACCGGGAATTGCGATGAGAACCGCAGTCGCGGCAATCAGCGCCAGGATATTGTCGATCATTTAGTGTCCTGTCCCGCAAATAGCTTGCCGAACTCGGCACATCTTTTCGCGGCCGACTGAGTCAATTTACTTACGGGACAGGACACTAGCGTCTCCGCGGCTTGCGCCAATATTGAATGAGCAGGAAGCCGAAAAGCATACCACCGAGATGTGCGAAATTCGCCACGCCCGAGGCTCGACCGCTTACACCGAAATACAATTCCATCAGGCCGAACAAAATTACCATGTATTTTGCCTTCATCGGAATCGGCGGGAATAACAGCATGATCATTCGGTTCGGAAATGTCATACCGAAAGCCAGCAAAATGCCGAAAACGCCCCCGGATGCGCCGACCGTCGGGTAATAGCCGCCCTGGGTGCTGGTGACGATCAATTGCACGATCGCTGCGCCGACAACACAGGTCAGATAAAAAATGAGAAAGCGCTGAGCACCCCACGTGCGTTCGAGGTCTCTGCCAAACATCCAGAGTCCGAACATATTGAATGCGATGTGGCCCAGACCTCGCAGGTCATGGAGGAAACCATAAGTCAGCAGCTGCCAGACGTGGAACTCCGGCCTGGGTGACGCCAGCGGCCACAGGGCGAAATTCTCGAAAACCAGCCGTGGCTGCAATTGACTGAGCGCATACATGAGGCCGTTTGCGATCAACAATGCAAATATGACCGACGGTATGGTGCTGTTGTCGACACGCCGACGTTTAAAGGCGAATTGGCTCAAACGGAGAGCTTCCCTGGAACGTTAAAAGAGTGTTGTATGTATCTATGAGACATCTTTGTCCTGATTCTGTTCTGCCCTGGTTCGCTGCGGCCCTGGAGACTACCAGCCGCCGCCACCGCCTCCACCGCCTCCGCCACCGGAGAATCCGCCCCCTCCCCCGCCGGACGTTGACCCGGGCGGCGTGACGGACGAACTGATGGCGGTATTCAGGCCGCTGGTCAGGCCCGATGTGTTCGAGCCGAGATCCAGGCTGTTCCAGGAACCGTTGTACCAGGAGGGATGATACGAAGTGTCGTTAGGCCCGCGCAAACCTGCAAAAACTTCCGTGAAACGTTCGGCCCATTTTTGCTCGACTCCCATCGCGAGCGCAAACGGCAGATATCTTTCGAAGAGCTGCGGAGTTCTGTCGGGCGGATTGCGGAGATTCAACTCGTCTTTCTCCGCGATCTCGAGATAGTCTTTGAAGCCTAACATGTCGTCGAGCAGTTCTCGGCCAAGGCCGGTGGGGCGTCTCATCAGCGCCGCGAAAACGAAAAAGACAATAACCATCAGCACGATCATGGCGATCACTAACACGGTTGGTCCATCGCCGACATTCAATGCGACGATTGCTGACAAAAAGCCGATAAAGAGTCCAGGAGCACTGAGCAGACCATTGGTTTTGAAAAAACGATTCGCATAATCGTGCCTGAGAGACTTGCGATGTGCGGCTCGTGCTCCGCCGAGCAATTCGTGATACTTGTCATCGAGGAACACAAGATCGCCGTCCCTGAATAGTCCGTCGTACAACTCGCGCTCGCCTGTTGCCAACTCCGGCGCGTTTTCGCCGGGGTCGCTCCGCTCCAGCGAATGCAAGTCATCGGATGTGCGTATTTGCAAATAGCCTTTGACGGCCAGGTTGACTACCGCCGCGGTCATCACCTTGCTGTCGTAGTACATCTGTTTGATGTACCGCAGAGAGGCTGGCGAGAATCCCTCCGGTGGTTCGTATCTGGTGACAATCAGGCCCTCTTCCGGGTCTTTGCCAAAGTTTTGCCAGACCGGGATAAAATAGATGAGCATCGCGACAAGGCCAAACAAGGCAACGATCAGGTTTACATTGTCCGTCAGCAGCCAGCCCGCTTTCCGTATCCGGCTGGGTGGGGTCACGAAACCCTTCGGCCAGCCGACAACGATTGTCAGGCCCTCATGCGGTGCCAACACCCTGGTCGATTCGAACGTTGCACTACCCGAACCATTGCTTCCTGAGGTGAAGTTCTTGCCTTTGACCCCCATGCGTCCGGTGAATGCGTCTGCGCTTTGAATAGCCGGATCACCCTCGAACTCCAATACGACGGTCGCGCTCGCCTTGTCGATCGGAAACGCCCAGTCGGGACCGGTTACGTTCCAGTACAACTCGTCGTGCTCATCGAAAAACCCGAGCATGCGATTCGCTCTGTAACGGAAAGTATACGTGTGAGTCCCACGCTGGAGCATTCGGTTTGAACTGCCGAAGTAAGTTCGGATCCCGTTGTCCAGTTCCCTTGTGTGGAAATCTTCCCTGGTGTCATTGCGCAACACCGTCAACGGTTCGTATACGATTTCCACCCTGTTGTCGTGAGCGTCTCTGTATCGGGTCGGAAAGTCACGATAGATCCCGCGCCTGATGCGCTGACCCTCGGCCCTAACTTTGATCGTCTCGGTGACTTCGATCCAGCCGCTTTCGAAAACGACGATTTCGCTGTGGAAATCGAGAATGCGTTCGTCAGCAACTGCCAGAATCGGCAGCAGGAGAAGCGCTCCCAGAAACATCTTTTTCATTCAATCTTACCCAGCTTGACGAGCGGCACGTTCGCCACATCGTCCGCAGACTTCTGGAAAAAACTTTTCGACGTAAAGCGAAACCATCCCGCAATAACATTGCTCGGCACGGTCTCGGTCCGCGTGTTGTACTCTCGAACAGAACCGTTGTAGTAACGGCGGGCGAACTGCAGATAGTCTTCTACTTCCGCGAGCTCGGTTTGAAGGTTCAGGAAATTCTCGTTCGCCTTGAGGTCCGGGTACTGTTCGGCCACGGCGAGCAGACGTTGAACACCGGCACCCAATGCCTCCTCCGCATCGCCCAGTTCACTGACATTGCTCACCTGCATTGCCTGAGCCCGGAGATTCGTGACGGCCTCGAGCGTCGCTCGCTCGTATTTTGCGTATTGATCGACGGCCTTGACCAATTGAGGCACGAGATCATGGCGCCGCTGCAACTGCACGTCGATATCGCTCCATGCGGCATCCACTCTGTTTCGGTCCCGAATGAGGCGGTTGTAGAGCAAGGCGAGCGCGCCCCCGAGCAGCAGGATCGCCAGAATCGCGTAACTCATTAGTCGGCCCCTGCCAGCACGGTAACGTCGTCCCCAAGCCGAACCATGCCGCCTTTCAAGACTGTACAGGCGACACCGCCACGCCAATCCTGCGTCAGCGCGGCCTTAAGGCCCTCAACCTGTTCTTCCATGCGGCTACAGGGATCGACTTCCATTGCGGCGCGCTTTCGCTCGCGTCTGGCGATGCCAATCAGCCGACCCACAACTACTCCGTGTGGCTATTCAGGAACGGGGATTGTACCGGGAAAACGAAAAAAGGGGTCAGACACCTTTAATTGCTTATTGTTAGAACCAGAAGGAAAAGAAGAGTTGGTAGACGCCGGCATCGAGTGCGTAGAGTGGCTCCTGGCCGACGGGAGCACCGGAGGTCAGGTCTCTGAAGTTATCGTAGTCGATCAAGAGTTGATCGTAGATAAGGTTGACTGAGCCCCTCTCGAAGTAACTCCACTCTTTGAAGAGTTCATAACTTGCCTGCAGACGAAAGTTCTGGCTGACAAACTCGCTCAACTCCTTGTCTCGTCCGCGGAAGTTCGTGGCCTCCGATCGGGAGAACAGGTCGCTGTAGAAATCCGCCTGATCCTGCGTATAAAAGCGGTACTTGCCGGTAAACGTAAACGGTCCCCAGGGATGCGTGTAACTGATTGCAGCGGTGTGCGAAATAATTCCCCAGGTGTCGGTAAAGAAGCGGTACTCACCCTGAAGGGCAGCACGATACGGCAAATGGTAGCGGGCCCGAAAACCGACAGCGGTGCTGGTCCGCGTGTTCGGATAAAGTTCGGGTTCGTAGCTGTAGCCGACGGGACTCCCTGGATCGAGATAGCGAACAGTCCGGTACGGATTGTTCAGAAAGCCTTCGTCGGTGATCGTCTCGACGTTGAGTCCCATGATCAGGTTGCGCGTAACGATCTGCGTCAGGCCGATAGAATAAAACTGACGATCCGCATCTCGCGTGAATGTATCGTCGTCCGAGCGTCGAACCTCGTCATCGCCCAGTGAGTAGGCCATCGTCAATGTGGTCAGGTCGCCAAACATGTCCTGACTGACACTGAAACTATATGAATCGGACGTGAAGTCGCTTTCCTCACTGTTGGTTATGGAAACGCTCATCGTCGTGTTGCCGCGGAGATAGTCCATGCCGAGCGACATCTGCTCGCGTTCTTCGGTGTACGGGCTGGCCGTCGTGATGACATCTATCGATGCCGAGCTGATCATGTCGATGTAATAATTTCCGACCAGCGACACGCTCTTGCCGACTTTCTTCCTGACCAGTATCGACGGCCCGTCGATTGTGATGCCGCCGCCGTCATAGAGATGATAAAGAATGTCTCCGCGATCATCCGGCAATACACCAGCAGTCGCCGTCCCGGCTATGGCCAGAATCAGACTGCTGACGACAATGCTGATAGTGCGGGGATGCATATTAGTTGCAGCCGCAGCCTCCACCGGCACTGCCCTCACCGCCTCGAGAACCTTCACGGGCTTCAAAAACGTGGTGAATATATGCCGTGGACACAGGGTCGGGATCGAGTGACATGATCGGGTCCGCCAGGCGGTCCCGTTCATAGGGCTTGACCCAGGGCTCGATAGGGCTACAGGCAGACAGGCCGGCCAATACGGCCGCGGTCAGCAAGACCCGCAAAATCACGGTTGCTTTCATCGTCATTTTTTAAGAATAGCGCGGGCGGGTCAGTCGAACCGTGAACCCTGCCTCAGAAGAACACCGTTACGCCGAGGTGCCCTTCGAGGTTATGAATAGTCTTCTCCTCGCCAAGCAGATCAATGTCGAACAGGTGATCGCGAAAATCGAGATGAAGAGCCAGGGAATCGTTCAGCAGGAATCGATATCCGGCACCGTAGTTGACCGTAAAACGATCATCACCGGCGAATCGCGTCGAGCCGAGACCGGCGATGATGTAGAGACCGGTGTTATAGGCACGGGACTCACCGATGAATCCCTCGCCCGGCAATATGTTGTAGCCGAGACTGAGATTGTAATAAGTGTATTCCCTGTCGCTGTCCGACAGTATCGGTGCCCCGCCGCTCAGGACTTCGAAGCTCGTAAAGCCCGCCTCGGTCTGGCCCAACATGCCCTCGACAAAAAAGCCTTCGGTAACGTGGTAAGCGAGACGGATTCCGTATACGAGGTCCGAACCGAAATCTTCGATGCTCATGATGCCGGCGTAAGCGCCAATCTCGAAATCCTCGGAGTCGATATCCGGCTCCTTGATGTCGCGACGCTCGACGTTCGGGTTGATAACCTGCTCGGGCTCTGGAGCATCTGTCGGCGGAGGCGCCGATTCTTTACCACCTATGCCAAAAAAGCCGTTCGTCCCGCAACCCGACAGGACAATCATTGCAATTGCTAGAAAAAGAACGCGAAACCGACTTTCCATTCCTCTACTTCCTCATTTTCGTCACGGGTGGTAAATGCCACATAACTCTTGTACTCGGCCCTGAAGATGAAGCGCCGCGTCACATAAAAACGCAAACCAGCACCAACATGGGCAATCTGATCCGTACGGTCCTCACCCTGAACGATGGTGGATTTCGGCTCCGTGTGTATTACCCCGGTGCCCATCGTGAAAAATGGTGAAATCCGCCAGTCGGGCCAGGTTTCGTGAGTTAAGTTAACACTGGCCATCCAGCCATTCGAAAAATTTCCCAAAATCTGTGAACCCCATACCTCTATGGACACATTTGGGTTGAGTGAATACCCCCCGTAGAGCGAAATGATGTTGGCGCCGCCGAAGTCGCCGGCCAAACCACCCACTTCCCAGCGGGCGTCCGTGAAGTCCTGCTGGTCGGCCTGGGCGAATTTGATCTCCTGACCGCCCGGCTGCAGAGTGAGTTCCAACTGACTGCGATTGACCCAACCTTCCTTGCCGTCAACGGCCCGAACCTTGAACCAGTCCGTCTTTCGCATGAGTATTTCGATCGTCTCGCCACGATCGACGGCATGGGTTATGGGATAACCACGCCCCGGCCCGGTACGTATCTCAAGATACGGATCCGCGACCGATACGGTTCGGTAGTTTTCGGCGGCCTCGGCAAGCCCGGTGGTGAAAGCCTGGCCAAGTACTAGCACCAGGGCTGCCAGCCAGATGGGACTAGTTTTGGGGGACGTCGAATGGGTTGTTGTAATATTGCGCTCCGACATCCAACCATTCCGCAATCAAGCGTTTCTCCGCGTCAGATATTCCATAGGTACTGTGGCTGCCGCCGTCAAAGCGGCTAAAGAATCGATTCGAGGCAATTGCCCCGGCCACCCTCATAGAAGGATTCACTGTGATCGTATTGCCGTTGATGTCCAGTTCATCCTGCAAGGCGCCCATCATGAGCACCTGTCGATCATCATCAAAAAGTAATTCGCGATAGGAAATCAGGTGATCCGCCTCGTCCGGCGACGGCAGGCCTCTCAAATCGAGTTGGCCTGATGGGATGCGAATCACGCCTGCCGCGTCGGCCGGCGTGTGACAACCAAGACAGTTGGTCATCGGCATGCCATTGGTATCCAGAATCGGATTGCCGGCAACATCCTGAATCGCCCGCGCCGCTTCCCACAATGGGTGTATGTGCGTCGGGTAGTTGATGACGATGCGGCATTCCGAATCCCATGCGCTCGTCAGGCAACCCTGGCTGTCTACGGACAACGGCTCCAGCGTGGTCAGGTCCTGGTACCTGTGGTTGATATCCGGATCCAGGGCCCTCACGACCGGATCGGTCCAGACATCGGTAAATTCGACATTGATCGAGGGACTGAGTGACGAACAGTTGTCATTCGCACAACTGTAGAGCGCCCGCGTGTAAGCCATCGTGTCACCCAGGTTTTCAATCAGCATGGTCGGGACCGTGTTCGGAAATCCACCAGCATTTTGCGCACCAGCCCAGTCGGAATTGAAAGCGTCACTGCGACCGTGCGAAACCCCGCTTTGCGGATTGTGGCAGCCGTTGCACTCAAGTAACTGCATTGGGCGCACCTGCATCCAGTTCTGGTGTCTCGGCGTAGTCGTGAGACGTCGGCCGTTAGCACCCACCACGCTGACCGCAAACGCCACATCCGAGGGCACCTTGACCAACACGGAACCGTCCGGTTCGACAGGCACGTACCCCAGAATCTCCCTCATGCCCTGCTGGGTACTGCGCCCGAATGCGGTATTCGGAATATTGATATTCTGTGCATCCTCATCCGGAATTGACACGGCCTTGACAATCCTCAGGAATCGAGCCGGCCTTTGGTTCGCCGTCGTCTGTCCCGGATCGGCGAGCACATCGATGTTCGCGGATGCGGCGCCATCGAAGTCGTAGACACTGCGAATATGCAATACGCCAACTCCCTCAATAACGGTGAGATTGGGGTCCATCGTGAAGCGGTCCGATCCATTCAGTATTACGGGCGGTAAGGTTCGCGTATCGGCCGCAACCACTTCGGGGAATATGAATCCTGCCTGGGGCGGCACGACGGGCAACTGCGTGTTATCCCGAGGATCGTAGATCCAGATGCCATAGACCGGGTTGGCTTCCTCAACCAGCGGATCTGCAAGCCTTTCGGGCGTGCACGGAACCTCAAGCAGGTTCTCGATAACGCGACACTGACTCCAGCTTACGATCATTCGGCCTGTGCCGTCCTGGATTGGAAATACGGACGCATAACGTCCACCCGGGGAAGGTACACCCGCCAGCGTCGATATATTTATGCTTGTCGCCGGCTGCTGGGCAGGCCCGGGCATGCCGGGATTGTCCCTGTTCGGCTGGGTATTCTCGATATAGACAGGCGTGTCGATTACCAGGATGTCGCCGCCGCCTGCCGTGTCGGTAAAGGGGCGTATCAGCGTCATGATGCGGCCATCGTCCAGTTGCCGTGGCTGCATGAACTGGACGAGCTCCCCATTCGTGCCGGTATCGTGGCTGTTCTGACCGTATAACAGCTCGAGTCCTGAGCCATCCGGATTCATCCGATGCAAATTGACGGCGTCATTGGCGCCCATGTGGTCCCAGCGGCTGAATACGATCTGCCCGTTCGAGAGAACCGAAGGGTCGAAGTCGTGGCTCTGGTTAAAGGATATCTGTTCGATGCCCGTGCCATCCGTGTTCATCACGTGCAACACGAATGCGAATTCGTTGCGGTCCTCATCGAGGGCGGAGAACTGTTCCTTGCCTTCATCAACCAGGATTGCAACCGAACGAGCCTGGCGTGTCGAAGAGAAGACGATTCGGCCGTCGGGCAGATAATGCGGCGCGAGATCGTGCCCTGCTTCCGCAATGATGTCCGACGCAATCACGCGTCGCAGCGCGTCTGTTGCGAATTCGTATTCCCAGATATTCCAGGTCGGTTGATTTGGGTCGTCGAGGGCGAGGTCCGGATCGGCGGGGCCACGCATTGCGAACACGAGAGTCGAGCCATCGTAGGCGATCTCAACGTCGCGAACGTCACCGAGGCCTCCGGTCTCCCGGTCCGTGATGTTTACGTCCAGCGCGCCTGGAGAAGCGCGATCGCGAAAAAAGAGATCGGCTCCGACATTGAAGCGTATGAGCTCGCGGACGTCCGACTGCTCCAGGACACCCTGGGCGTCGAGCTGCAACGGTGCTCTGACGAATGCGATTGGGAAATCGACGATCACCGGATCCGGATCCTGCCCGGTGCCGATGCTCACACCGTCTCCGCTGCCGCCGCAGCTGGTCAGCAAAAACAATATCGCGAGCGACACAGTAAGTTCACTTACTGCGCTGCCGGATTCATTCCGTATGCGTCGCGATAACATGTTCATATCTCTCACCTCAATCCTTGAATATGGAGGCCCCACGATTGATTCTTTAGAGCCGTGCACAAAAGTTTGTCCGTAAACGAAATGCGCACTACCCCACTATTCAAGTAACGATTGATAGTGGACGCGAATCACTCCTTGTACCGTTAACACGATCACAAAAGACCTGTGTCAATCAGGCACCGGGCGCAGTCAGTATAAGAGAAGAAAATATCGCGATGTAATGTCTCGAAAGAACGACAGCTCGCATCCGACAGACTGGTTTTCCGAGCGAGAAGTCCATGCCACACGTCTTTCGCGAGCGATAGTTTTCGACATTATTCCGTTATAAAACATGAAAAAACTTTCCGGAAGTATCCGTTCCGGAAGTTTTGTTAAAGGCGATGCGATGTTCTGTCTCACGAACACAACAGGAATCGCAAATCGTTTGAATTGTGCGAAATATCCTGTTGTAAACGCGTGTCACCTAGTGACGTAAATGTCTGCTATCGGCGACAGCCACGCATCTGTTTTGAATCAGTGATTTAAGTGCTCTGGTCATAATCAATGTGCAAAACGGCAGACAGGCACTTGACATATCTTGCGTCGGGCAGCGCAGGCACAATCAGCTTAAATAATTGATCTTTAAAGGCTTTTCTTGCAATTTTAGACAAATTCCAATACTGGCACAGCACTTGCTTCATATAGGCAGGACCGAGTGATTTAGCGGCCTGAAGCTTAATTAAAGATCAACGGACTGTGAATGTATTCACGGTGATCATCACCAGCTTCAGGCACCATTTTTGAAGTAAGTCCGTCTGTTTACGAACGAATCGTTCAGGGAAGATTCTCAAACAACATGGACTTCTGAAAAAGGCAAAGTCGCAACTTTTTTTGTTACGACCACGCAAAGCCACCGGTCCTGGAACTTCACGTGTGACGCGAAGTGAACGGACAGCGGAGCTGCCAGGAGCAGACGGACGAACCAAGCGCCGAGTGGCGTGCCATCGTCGATACCCTCCAGCTCTTTGAATACGATGCAAGGTCGGAATGACCATGCGATCGCTTCGTCGCTTTGTAGCACGCCGATTAGATGCATTACTTATGAGCAGGGTCATGATGAAAAACAGGATGTGGACAAAGACCGAACTTGCAGCCGGCCAGGGAGCGGCCAGAGTGCTTATTCGTACGCTCCTCGTCGGACTCGTGAGCGCAGGGCTGATTTCTGTCGCTCAGGCTGGGCCGCGCGAACAGGCGCGGCGCATCCATGATCGCCTGGCCGGCGTGCCCCCGACCGAGGCAGTACTTGTGTCCATGGAAACGGATGTTGATCCGTTTCAGAACAACGATCCGCTGGCAGCCGCGTATACGGCAATGGGCAACCCGAATTTCTACAATGTGACCCTGAAGAACTTCGCCGCGCCATGGACGAACCGCGATCAGTCAGTGTTTGTCCCCTTGAATGATTACATAGCGACGGTCATCGGCATGATCCGTGACGAGGTTCCGTTCAACACGCTGTTGTCTGCGGACTTGCTCTACGTTGGCGCCGTCGGCCTGCCGATCGCCGGCTACTCGCCCTCGAGCAATCAGCACTATGCGGATATTGAATCCCAGGGCCTGGACATGAGCGATACGGGGGTTCTTGAGCAACGGGTTCAATCCACCCTGGCCGGTAGTGTACCGGGGCACGCGACCGCCGGCATCATAACGTCTCGTGGCGCAGCGGAAGCTTTCTTTGTTGCCGGTACCAACCGAGCAATGTTTCGTTTCACGATGATGAACCACATGTGTAACGACATGGAGCAAATCCATGACGTCAAACGCATACCCGACCGGATTCGACAGGATGTAAGCCGCAGCCCGGGAGGCGACAGCCGCTTGTTCCTGAACAACTGTATTGGCTGCCACAACGGCATGGACCCCCTGGCGGGTGCTTTTGCCTATTACAACTACAACGATGCCACCGGCAATATCGAATTCACGGACGGTGTCGTTCAGCCGAAGTACTTCAACAACGAAGATAACTTTCCGTTCGGCTACGTCACGACCGATGACAGCTGGTTGAACTACTGGCGATCCGGACAAAATGAATTCCTGGGATGGGACTTAACGCTTCCAGGAAGTGGTAACGGCGCGAAGTCGCTCGGCAGGGAATTCGGTAACAGCGACGCGTTCGCAAGTTGCCAGGTCAAAAAGGTATTCAAGGCCGTATGCCTGCGAGAGCCGGAAGACCAACCGGACCGTGACCAGGTTGCCACGATGATTGGAACTTTCAAGGCCGGCGGTCTCTACAGCATGAAGCGGGTGTTCGCCGACGCTGCAGTTTACTGCATGGACCCGTAGGGAGGCATTGATAATGATGAATACAATCGAAAATGCCCGGGCCCTTGCCCTCAGACTGCGACTGATTCCTGTCGGCCTCGCACTGTTAGCTATCGCGGCCTGCGGCGGCGGGGCTCCAACGACGGAAAACCCGATTACTAATGTGACACCGACGAGTGACTACAACGGCCCGGGGCCATCGACACCCGACGTTCAGTTGTTTATGGATAATGTGTGGGACAAGCTGCGGGAAAAAAGTGATACCAATCGTTGCGGCTCCTGCCACGCGCAGGGCGGCCAGGGTGGCATCTATTTCGTTCGCGACGATAACGTAAACCTGGCTTATGATGCGGCGTTCCCGCTTGCCAATCTCGCCCAGCCGTCCGACTCACGATTCGTAACCAAGGTTGACGATCCCCATAACTGCTGGGTGAACGACCCACAGACGTGTGCCGACGTCATGACAGGCTGGATCGAAGACTGGGCCGGCGCGGCGATCGATGGCGGACGCCAGGTCGTTCTGCAAGCTCCACCTGACCTGGATCCCGGCTTGAGTAGAAGCTACGACCCTATCCAGATCAACGATTTCGCGAACCTCGTGCACACGCCATACCTCGTACGATATTGCCAAGACTGCCACAGCTCGCAGTCAGAACGCGCTCAGCAACCCTACTTCGCCGAGGCGGATGTCAACGTGGCGTTCGACGCGGTCAAACCGAAAATGAATCTTGACGATGCGGGTAATTCGCGTCTGGTTATTCGCCTCCGAGTCGAGTCTCACAACTGTTGGGCTGGCTTTAGCTGCACCCAGGCCGGCGACGAGATGCAAGCCGCCATCCAGGCGTTTGCCGACACGATTACACCGACTCAGCTCGATGCCGCGCTGGTTAACAGTAAAGCACTGCGTATACCCGATGGAACGATCGCTTCCGGCGGCAACCGATATGAGAACGCACAGATCGCCCTTTGGGAATTCAAGACCGGGAGCGGTACCACGGCATTCGACACCAGTGGCATCGACCCCGCGATCGACCTTGACCTGATCGGCGACTACGATTGGTTCGGCGGCTGGGGCATCACACTCAATGGCGGTATGGCACGGGGAAAGACCGCAGCGAGCAGAAAGCTCCACGACATGATCAAAAACCTCGGCCAGTTTTCGATCGAGGCATGGGTAGTTCCAGCAAATGTAACGCAGGAAATGGCGCGTATCGTCAGCTTCTCGGGCGGTGACACTATCCGCAACTTTACGTTGCAGCAAACTCTTTACGACTATGACTTCCGGCTGCGAACGGAAGTGCCGGAAACCAACGACAACGGTGACCCGGCGTTGTCGACGCCGGCCATGGACGAAGTTCTGCAAGCGTCCTTGCAACATGTCGTTGCCAACTATGACACGGTCAACGGCCGCAGCATCTATGTCAATGGCGAGCTGGTCACGCAACCGGATCCGTTGCGAGGGTCGCTGGCTGCCTGGTCCGACACCTTTGCACTGGTGCTTGGCAGTGAAATATCCGGCGATGGCCCGTTCATGGGCACCTTCCGACTGGTCGCCATACACAACCGCGTGTTGACGCCCGAACAAATTTTGCAGAATTTCGATGTTGGTGTCGGTGAGAAATTCTATCTGCTGTTCGGTATCACGGACATAATCAACGTGCCGAGAGCATACATCCTGTTCGAGGTAGCGCAGTACGACAGCTGGGGCTACCTGTTCACCAAACCACACTTTATTACACTTGCTGATCCCCTCGATCCCCTTGCGCCCTTGCCCCAGGTGACGGGTGTCCCCATCCAGGGAATGCGCATCGGACTGAACGGCGCCGAAGCGCCCGTCGGACAGGCGTACGGCAACTTAAACGGCATTCTTGATACATCTGATACATCTTTGTTAACCGAGCTCGGACAACCGCTGGCGACCATCGGTGCGGTAGTACCTCTCGAGAAAGGTCCTGCGGATGACGAGTTCTTCCTGACCTTCGACTTGCTCGGCACCGAGAGTTACGTGCGCACCGACGATCCACCGCTCGTTATTGTCCCGACGAACGCCGCAACGCCGGCGGACCGTATCGGCGTCAGGACGTTTGACGAGATCAACGCTACATTTGCCGCGGTCACGGCCGTGAGCCCCGAAGAGTTGAGCGTCGACATGACCTATCAGAAACTGCGGCAGTCGTTGCCGGCAATCGAGGACCCCAGAGCGTTCCTGTCGTCGCACCAGGTAGCTATAGCTCAGCTCGCGTTCGAATATTGCCACGCTCTTATGGAAGACAGAGGCACGATTTCGACCGCCGTAATGTTCCCGGCATTCGATTTCAGTTTGGCGCCGGTGGCCGCGTTTGCGAATCGCGATGCTCTCATTATGCCTCTGGTCGATCGCATCATGGGATTCGCGATCCAGACGCAACCCGATTTCGGCGACGTGCGGAATGAACTCGGTATCGCGATCGCCGATCCCCTGGGTACGGGTCGGCCGGACAACCTGATTGACCGGATGATCACTCCGAACCCGGACCCACTCGAGCCGCAAGCCGATACGCGGGGCATCGCCAAGGGCGCATGCGGCGCGGTTCTAGGCAGCGCGATCGCGCTGATGCAGTAAGGATACGAGGCACTATCATGGCCAAGAAACGAAATAATCGGCACTATGACGATCCGCTGCGACACCCGGATCACTCCCGGCCGGTAACTCGCCGCGACTTTGTCGCCCAGGGATTCCTGACAGGATCGGCCTACGCACTGGGTGGCGGCGTAATGAGCCTGTTCTCCAATCCTCGCGAGGCATTCGCGGCATTGTCGGGTGACCTGGACACTGACGGCTGCAATATCTCCCTCGACGGCGCCAAGAAAATACCGTTTATCTGCTTCGACCTTGCCGGTGGCGCCAATATCGCCGGTTCCAACGTGCTGGTCGGCCAGGAAGGTGGCCAGATGGACTTCCTCGGCGCGGACGGCTATGAAAAGCTCGGCCTGCCGGCGGACATGGTTCCGGGACTGACTGACCCCGTAATAGGGCCATTTGCCAATACCGACTTCGGTCTCGGATTTCATGCGGACAGCGCGTTCAAACGCGGTATGGAAGCCAGCATGAATCCCGGCCGTGGCTTACAGTTGAACGGCGCAGTTATTCCGGCGCGCTCGGATAACGACACGGGCAACAATCCGCACAACCCGCTTTATGGTATTGCGAGAGCGGGCGCGGACGGCTCGATCCTGACCCTCGCCGGTACCGAGAATTCGGACTCGGGCGGCAACTCGACATTACCTGCGATGATGATGAATCCGGAACTCCGGCCGACCAAGGTGGATCGGCCCGAGGATGTTGTCGGCCTGGTCGATACCGGTCAGCTGGTCGGCATTCTCAGTGCAAGAGACGCGACGGCGGTGATGGAATCCGCCTATCGCCTGAGTCAACAGAAGGTAGGTGTGGTTACGCCGGACCTCGTCGTTCAGGACCTCGTACGCTGTGGCTACATGAAGGCGGCCGACATCGCCGACCGCTTCGGCGACACGCCGCTCGATCCCGGGCAGGATCCGGCGATCGTCGGTCCGGGCGGCATATTCACACAGGACGAATTCGACGGTGTCATTGATCCCCGCGACGGCCGGGAATTCCGCAAAACCGCATCGATCATGAAAATGGTCATCAACGGCTTCGCCGGCGCGGCCGTCATCGAAATGGGCGGCTATGACTATCATGGTGGCGCTCGCGCCGAGGGTGAAATCAAGGACTTCCGAGCCGGCCGTTGCATGGGCGCCTGCATCGAATACGCAGCCCGTATCGGCGTTCCGCTGATGATGTATGTCTTCAGCGACGGCTCGCTTTCCAGTGACGGCGTCCTCGACGTCTCTAACGACGGCCGGGGCAAGGGCGAATGGGTCAGTGACAACTCATCGACCGCCGCCGCCTTCTTCATGGTTTTCGATCCGAACGGGCGCGCAACACTCAGAACCAGCCCCGGCAAGACGGCCGCGCAGCATCAGCAGCTCGGCTACTTCACGGGCGGCGGCTCGGTTCAACGCGCCGCAACGCCGGCCGGAAACAACGTCAATCTCCTCGTCAATCTGCTGATCCTGAATTACATGGCACTGCACGGCGAAGAAGGAAATTTCGAAACGCTTTTCCCGAATCATGGCTTGGGCAATGCGGCTTTACGCGATAGCCTGACGGCTTTCCAGCAAATCGTTAGCGGCACCATAGGTCTTCCCAACCCGACCTGAGGCTCCGCCGTATCTCCGCGAGAAAAAGCGGCCAGTCGCTAATTGCGGCTGGCCGTTTTTCGTTACGTCGGTTTAGAATGCATCGCTATGCCGCACGAAAACCAACTGACAGTCCTGCTCGCATGCCCGCGATGCGACAAAACACCACTGTCTGTAGAAAGCGAAAATCATCGATGCGACGCCTGCAAGGTTGACTTCCCGTCAGTTGCCGGCATCCCGTGGATGTTCGCCGAGCCGCAGTACGCTCTCGGCGAGTGGCGCAATCGTCTCCACTTCGCCTTCAAGAAATTAGGGCAGGATGTCCGGCAGATCGATTTCGAACTGAAGAAGAACAGCCTCCACGCGCTCACGCGAAGGCGCCTGGAGCACCAGAGAAAGGCTGCACAGGAACACAGAGACGCCCTCAACAGTCTTCTCGAGCCCATGGACGTACAGGCCTCCGAGACCAGGATCGAGTCCTATCTGGCCATGAGAACCAGGCTGCCCAGCGATCAGGGTTTGAACACCTATTATCCGAACGTGCATCGCGACTGGTCGTGGGGTGACGAGGAAAACGAGGCCTCGCTCGAGCAGATCCGGCAGGTGCTGGACGGTAATGACGAACTCGGCGATACGCTGGTGCTCGGTGCCGGCGCCTGTCGCCTGGCATACGACCTGCACATGAAGTGCAAGGCGAGCAATACGATCGCAATGGATTTCAATCCGCTGTTGCTGCTCGTCGCCGAGCGCGTCACACGAGGAGATTCGCTGCAGCTTTATGAGTTTCCTATCGCTCCGAAATCCATGGACGATAGCGCCGTGTTACGGGAGCTGTCTGCAGAAGCGCCGGTGCGTGATGGCTTCCACCTGGTGTTCGGTGATGTGTTGCGCCCGCCATTTGCGGCAGCAAGCTACGATACCGTCGTAACTCCTTGGGTCATTGATATCGTGACGGAAGATCTGCCGGTTCTGGCTGCACGGATAAACACTCTGCTGAAACCCGGTGGCCGCTGGATCAACTTCGGATCTCTGACGTTTGCGCATCCCGGCTTTTCCAGGAGATACAGTTCTGAGGAAGCGTTCGCTTTCGTTGAGGAGTCCGGTTTCACTTCCCCTCAAGTTCATGAGGCAACGATTCCTTATATGTGTTCCCCCGCGAGTCGGCACGGCCGGCAGGAGACCGTTTTCACGTTCTCGGCGACCAAGCAAGAGGAAGTTCCCGCAGTGGAACGCCACAAAGCGTTACCGGACTGGATCGTGACCGGCAAGGCAGCCGTGCCGCTGACGCGTGCATTCAAGTCTCAGGCCGCGAATACTCATATACACGGCTACGTGATGACCCTGATCAATGGCAAACGATCAATTTCTGACATGGCGAAGATCATGGAAGAGCAAAAACTAATGACGCGGGCCGAAGCAGAACCGGCGATCCGCAACTTCCTTACGCGCATGTATGACGACAGTCAACGGCAAACCGGATTCTAGTCACTGCTGTCCCATAAAGATGGCGTGGGATGCTTTTATTTGTCGGAGACATGAAACTGGCTTCAGGTATTTTTCTGGCATCGCCTGATGGGGACAGCTACGCGCAATCGCGGCTGGAAGCCGCTCCTACGTTACTATTGGCACAATCGTAGGAGCGGCTTCCAGCCGCGAATTTCAAACTTCATCGTCATTCATGAGTTTATGGGACAGCAGTGGATTCTAGTTTATTTTTTCATCCAGCCTTCTGGCCAGGATGGGCACGATCCACGGAAAGAAACGCGTCAGATAGTGAATCTGTTTCGCCTTGCTGTCCGGAAATATGTGTGCCCTGTTTGACCGGATACCTTTAATGATCGCGGCGACGACATCTGCCGGATCCGTCACTATGTCGTCCGGCACTTCGCGGCGTTTTTCGTAGCCAAACTGGTCGGACTCGAGTATCGGGGTGCGGCTGAAGAACGGGTAGACCGTCGATACATGAACATCGAATTCCTCGAGGTCACCGGCAAGTGCCTCGCTGAATCCGCGCAAGCCGAATTTCGCTGCGCAGTAGGATGTCATACCCTTTGTACCGAGCCACCCGGCGATCGATGAGATGTTGACGACGTGGCCGCTCTGCCGCTCGATAAGATGAGGAAGAAAGAACCGGCACAGGCGCATCGGTGCGAGCAAATTGATTTGCATCACTTGTTCCCATCTGCCCTGCGGCACATGATCGAATCGGCCTCCGACACCGACGCCCGCATTGTTGACGATTACGTCCGGTATCTCGCCTGTTTTCAGGACTTCCTCATAGAGCAATTGACAGCCGCCATCGTCCGACAAATCGGCGGGAATCGAAGCGATGACGCCATCTGGCGCGGCTCTGGTCTCAGCCTGAAGCTTGCCCAGGCGCTGCTCGTCAATGTCGGAGAGAATCAACCGGCACCCTGCCTCGAAAAACTGCTGTGTCATCTGCCGTCCGAAACCGCCGTCGGCGCCTGTGATCAGGACAATCGCCTGATTGAGGTTCGTCATGAGTAGCTCCTGAGCTAATGTCCTGTCCCGCAGTTACCTACCGAACTTGGCAGAATGTAAGGTAATCGCGCTAATCTACGCAAATGAAGATACTGCGCACACCTGACGAGCGATTTCAGAATTTGCCTGACTATCCGTTCGCTCCGCATTACGTCGACGTCGACGATATGCGCATGCACTATGTCGATGAAGGCTCTCCCGATGCCGATCCTGTTCTGCTGCTTCACGGTGAGCCCAGTTGGTCGTTCCTTTACCGCCACATGATCCCACCTATTGTCGGAGCCAATCTGCGCGCGATTGCACCGGACCTGATCGGGTTCGGCAAATCCGACAAACCGACAGCACAAGGCGACTACAGCTATGAGAGACATGTGGCCTGGATGAAACGCCTGCTCGAGATACAGGACCTGAGAAACATCACGCTCGTTTGTCATGACTGGGGATCGTTGATCGGGCTCAGGCTTGCCGCTGAAAACGAGGAGCGTTTCGATCGGATCGTCCTGACCAATGGCGGCTTGCCAACCGGAGATGGAAAAATTCCCGCAATTTTCAGAATCTGGCGCGCGTTTGCCCGTTTCAGCCCCTGGTTTCCGATCGGCCGAATCGTTCAGGCCGGCACGGTTTCAGAGTTGTCTCCTGACATTGTTGCGGCCTACGACGCCCCGTTTCCGGATGCCACTTACAAAGCGGGCACCCGGGCGTTTCCGAAACTGGTGCCGACAACGCCTCAGGATCCTGCAGCTCCGGCCAACCGGGCTGCATGGCAAGTCTTCGACGGCTGGCAGAAGCCTTTTCTTACCGCCTTTTCCAACCGCGACCCAATTACGCGCGGCCTCGACAAGGCGTTCGTCGATCGCGTGCCGGGTGCGAAGCACCAACCACACACGAACATTAAAAACGCCGGGCATTTTCTGCAGGAAGAAAAAGGTCCCGAACTGGCGAGTGTCGTAATCGACTTCGTAAAAAGCCAATAAAATCAGATACTAACGCTCGAGATACTGGAGCTTGTCCTTGACCTCGCGCCATTCTGCCTCGTCTTCGGGTGGGTCTTTTATCTCGGTGATGACGGGCCATTCCCTGCTCAGTTCCTCGTTCAACTCGAGAAACTTTTTCTGATCATCGGGCAACTCGTCTTCTGAAAAGATCGCCTCGACCGGACACTCGGGTTCGCAAAGGGTGCAGTCGATGCACTCGTCCGGATCGATCACCAGCATGTTTGGGCCTTCGTGAAAGCAATCGACAGGGCAAACTTCGACGCAGTCCGTCAGTTTGCACTTGATACAGCTTTCAACGACAACGAATGTCATACTCGGCGGTCCCCGAAGAATCAGCAAGCTGGCTAACGTATTCCAAGTCCATGTCGAGATCAAGCCCGGTTTCAGTCGAGCACAAGGGTGCCGTATCGATTATCACGATCGATAATCCGCCCGTTAACGCCTTGTCGCAAAGCGTACGTGCCGGCCTGACGGATTGCCTGGAAGAGGCGAACTCCAACTCTGAGACCAAATCCATAGTCATTCTTTGCGCCGGGAGAACGTTCATTGCCGGCGCCGACATTCGCGAGTTCGACAAGCCGCCCGAAGCTCCGCATCTGCCCGACATCGTCTCGGCAATAGAAGCAAGCGACAAGCCTGTCATTGCCGCTATTCACGGGACCGCTCTCGGTGGTGGATACGAAGTCGCGCTCGGCTGTCATTATCGAATTGCCGCAGCTGACGCAGCGGTGGGATTGCCCGAGGTCAAGCTCGGTTTGTTGCCGGGGGCATCGGGCACGCAGCGGCTGCCTCGCGTCACTGGCGCCGCGAAAGCCCTGGATATGATGCTGTCGGGGAATCCCGTACGCGCAGATGCGGCTCTCGATGCGGGCGCGATCGACAAGATCGCTGCGGGTGACGACCTGCAGTCGGCCGCCCTGGCCTATGCTGAGGAACTGGTCGCAACCGGCCCGCGGCGGATTCGCGACATGCCTGCGCCATCCGCAGAGCCCTCCCTGTTCGACGACTCTCGAAAGAAGATTGCAGCGAAAACACGGGGTCTGATGTCTCCGGAAAGGATCATTCGCTGTGTTGAATTATCGACCAAGGTCGATTTCGATGAAGGATGCAAAGCCGAAAGAGAGTTTTTCCTTGAATGCAAGGCATCACCGCAATCCAGTGGATTACGGCACGCGTTTTTCGCAGAGCGGGCTGTTTCCAAAGTATCTGGAATAAACAAGAACAGCACAAAACGTGCGGTGAATTCGATAGCTGTTATCGGCGCAGGCACGATGGGCGCCGGCATCGGCTACGCATCACTGACCGCGGGTTGCGAACTCATTCTGATAGACAACGACGATGACGGCCTGAAGCGCGGCCAAAGCACGATTGAGGATCTGTATCAGGCCGGCGTCGATCGCGGCAAGGTTAGCAACACACAAATGGTCGAAGGTCTGGCCCGCTTCAGGACCAGCCAGGACTATGCCGACCTCGAAGAGGTCGACCTCGTAATCGAAGCCGTATTTGAAAATATGGCTGTGAAAAAAGAGGTATTCGGCAAACTTGATGCCGTTTGCAAAAAAGGGGCGATCCTGGCGACGAACACGTCCACACTGGACGTCGATGAGATTGCAGCCGCAACGGAGCGGCCGGAAGACGTTATCGGTCTGCACTTTTTCAGTCCCGCCCATATCATGCGCTTGCTCGAGATCGTTCGCGGCAGCAAAACATCGGACGATGTCATCGTCAGCTCTCTCGACCTCGCAAAACGCCTGGGCAAAATCGGCGTCGTAGTCGGCAACTGTTTCGGATTCGTCGGCAATAGGATGCTGTACAGCTACGGTCGTGAAAATCAGCGGCTTTTACTGGAAGGCGCCGCTCCCGAGTACATCGACCGGGTACTTTACGACTGGGGCATGGCGATGGGACCAAATGCCGTCGGCGATCTTGCCGGTCTCGATGTCGGCTACAAGATCCGCCAGGAGAGAACCGACCTGCCCGACGACCCGACTTTCTACCGCATCGCCGACATGCTGGCCGAGCAGGGACGATTTGGTCAGAAAACCGGAAAAGGCATGTATCTCTATGAGCACGGCTCGCGAAAGCCCGTTCCCGATCCTGAAGTTCAGGAGATGATCAACGGCGAAGCCGAACGGCTCGGCGTCGAGCAAAGAGAAATCAGCGGAGAGGAAATAATCGATCGGTGCATCTACGGGCTGATCGCCGAAGGGACCCGAATTCTGGAAGACGAAATCGCCAATCGTGCAAGTGACATCGACGTAATCTGGATTAACGGCTACGGTTTTCCACGGTATCGCGGCGGGCCGATGCACTATGCCGATTCAATCGGTGCCGGGAAGATTTGCGAGGCGATAGAAAAATTCGGGGAAACTCCCGGTCTGGAATATTGGTCCTGCCCTAACTTATTGAAAAATATGGTGAAAAATAGAAATAAATTCACTTGATCCTGGAAATTCTTGAAGTGAACAAGTCAGCTAAAGCAGCACTGTTATCGGCCTTTGTATTTCCTGGCGCTGGGCATTTTCTCTTGAAGAAGCATATTCCTGGTGCCGTCCTGGCCGCCACAGCATTTGCCGGGCTATATTTTTTCGTTTCTAAGACGGTGGAGACGGCTCTAAAAATAACCGAAAAAATTCAAAGTGGTGAAATCCAACTGGATGCCACGACAATTACCGAATTGGTATCAGAGCAGGCAATGGGCGCCGAAGCTCAACTACTGGATATTTCTGTGACCGTTTTCATAATTTCCTGGTTAATCGGAATTGTCGACTCTTATAGAATTGGTCGTGCACAAGGCAAGAATGTTGACGTGGGTGGGTAATAACTACACATGACAATACGCGACAGCGGATCGCTGGCCGCTGTGGTCGAACGTCAGGGATTCACTTTGAACTACGCCTTTTGGCCACCAGCTGCCCGTCACCACGACGCTTTTCTGATCATTCAAATGACCACTCCTGGCGACGGCGGCCTGTCGATCTCAATCTGATCGGTCAGTACCCCTGTGCGGTCGGGCCTAAGCTATTAGACACATAGGTACTTGTACGAATCTGATCCTGCCTCCAAATGGGAGATTATTGCTAGCCCCCTTTGGAGCGGGCAGATAGCTTTGTCGTTATAAACTGACTCACTGTATCTCACAGTCAGGCTGTCCGCTCCAATCTATCCCCTTACAATTTTGCTCACCAGCTATGACACGGTGGTGCATGCTATTGGGCGCTAAAGTGGAGGTCAAAACCCCTGGCCGACATTCAAGGTAGCCGGTCATCTATCAGTGCGCTTAGAGGAAGTCAGCTCTGAGTATGGGCGTCTCGCACTGTGAAGTGGGTCTCAATTCATTCTTTGACCATGAACAAAAAGAAGTTTTTGTGAATGACAGCACAAATATGACACGGCTTGGCGAGCATATTCTGGACTCGACAAACTGTATTCAACCGGCGAGGCAAGTCATGCGGCTATTTACCGATATCTTCGAAAGACTACCGATGGTGTGGGTCTTGATAGGTCTGCTGTTCAATGCAGCCGGACTGTATCTGGGCTTCGAGTTTTCACTGTCCTTTGTGTACTTGATAGTTGGATGGTCCTGCTGTGCATACGGCTTAGCACTCGTCATGTTTCGGCGCCGGGAGTACCCGAGAACATCAAAAACGACACGTTTGTCTCAAGATTTCATCTCGGCAGGATCTACAGTCGTAATGACTGAGGTGCCGGATGTCGAAAATGAGCAAGCGACGGAGCAATCGGACGCCGAATAATTGGCGATCAAAGTGGGGTTGGATCCGAGACCTCACCGTTTGCATAGTGCCTGTGTGGCGTCAGATTCGAAGCTCAAAGGTCCGATCCTGGCCGAAAGCGGGCCCTGTTTTCACCCGATTTCTGACTATCCAAACGTCCGCTATTGAGAAAAGCAGACATTTGGCCTGGGACTCCCGAAATTGAATCGGAAAACGTCCGCTTTACCCCCAAAAGCGGCCACGAAGCTAATATTGTCCGAAAGGACCGCTAACGACCCAAAGCCGCCCTTCAGCTTCTTGCTAAATGCCGATATCGATCTTGCCGTTGTTGGCTTCGCGCCGCATGCAAGCTACTCTTAATGACAACAGTGGACCGCCAAGAAGCCAGCCCTTGTCCTTATTCAACGAACTCAAACGCCGCAACGTTTTCCGCGTAGCGATCGCTTACCTGGCAGTCGCGTGGGTGATCATGCAGCTCGCCGACATCGTGCTCGACAACATCGCGGCGCCAGAGTGGCTCATGAAAGCGCTGATGTTTTTCATTGTCGTCGGTTTTCCTTTGGCGCTGCTGTTCGCCTGGGCATACGAAATGACGCCCGAAGGAATCAAGCGTGAACGCGACGTCGATCGCTCAATGTCAATAACCAGCACGACCGGAAGAAAACTCGACTTCGTCATCATCGGTGTACTCGGCATTGCGGTGGTCTTCCTGCTCGTCGACAAGTTCGCGCTCGACACAGCAACGACAGAGACTAATGGCACCGACAAGTCAGTCGCGGTATTGCCATTCGTTGCCATGAGCAGTGGACCCGATGACGCATACTTCGCCGATGGTCTGACCGAAGAAATCCTGAATTCCCTGACACGCGTTCCCGAGCTGCTCGTCACAGCCCGCACCTCGGCCTTTCATTTTAAGGGCGAGGACATACCGCCGATACCCGAAATTGCGGCAACGCTCGGTGTGGCTCACATAGTTGAGGGATCCGTGCGCCGAGACGGAAAGCGATTACGTGTTACCGCGCAGCTTATTCGTGCAGTCGATGGCTTTCATCTCTGGTCCGAGAGCTACGACCATGACACCAAAGATACTTTCGGCGTGCAGACTGATATCGCCGAGAAGATCGCAACGGCTCTCGATGTTGTTCTCGACGAAAAACAGCTAAAGAGAATGCGCGCTTTCGGCCTGCGCAATCCTGAAGCTTTCGTCGCTTATCAGAAAGGCGTCGAGTTGGGTGACCTGTCACACGGCGATGATGGCCAGGTTGAGTTGTTGCTCGAAGCGAACATCTGGTTCGAAAAAACATTGTCGCTGGCGCCGAATTTCTCTGCCGCCTATTTGTGGCATTCAGACTATTTCGCACATTTCCTGATCGACAATATCGGCAATGAGGACGTCACCGACGATGAGCGAACGACCGCCTACGAGCGACTGAAGCAGGACTTCGACGATGCCATACGCACCGCGGCGGATGATACTCATAGTCTCGCTGCCGCCTATGACCGGGCGCTGCTCACGGCCAATTGGCGAGGTCTGCCGGCGATGTTTGATGACTTCGTCAATCAGTCGAATTGCTATGGGCCGGGATGGTCCGACATGACTACACTGGCCTATGGGCGGGCTCGCGAGAACCTGATCATCAGCCAACGCTTAATCGAATGCGATCCACTGGATTACTCTGGCTGGCTCGGCGCCATTAGTGCCTACCTCTGGTTGGGTGATTTCGATGCGGCAATTGCGACGGCAATCGAGGGCAAGAGAGCGGTCTCCCACCGCGAAGTTGGTTTTGGTTTGTTCGAGTCCTATGTTGCCGCTGGCCGCTTCGAAGACGCTGCAGCACGCATCGATCGCGATATTCGTGGAGAAACCCGTGCGCTGTGGGCGCGGATGATGCTCGCCGCGGCCCGTGGAGACGCTGTGGCCACGAAATCATTGCTGGAAAAAAAACTCGGCACCTACGACGGTGTCCGGATCGCGAATTTCGCGAGGGCAGGCGAGCGAGCGCTCGCCAACGAGATGGCCGCAGCAATCGACTCGGACCCGTTTGGCTACCTGCTATTGATGATAGTTCCGTCAAACTGCATGTGCGGCGCCCCGTTCGATCTCGAGGCCACTCCGAACTTCGCGAAACTTCTGGACGAAGCCAACCTGCCCTGGCCACCCGACTCCCCGATCGACTGGCCGTTGAAGGATTGGTAGTGCGGTCGCGGCCCTATGCCCTTGAGTACAAGGGCCGCTCCTACAAGTAGCTTTTCGTTCGGTAGCGAACGTATCCGCCGTCCTCAACACCGTGCGGGTCGTGGTGCGTCCAGTGCACCAGGTCACCGAGCTCATTCCACTCGTACATGCCGCGGACCTGGGCCCCGTCCCCCATACCAAGACGATTGCGTATAGAATCCCCAAAATACTAATAAAAAGCAGGAGCGATTATGGTCGACACACTCTCGCCAGATTCCAAAACCAATGACCTAAATGATTTGGGCGGGCTACCTTTTGATGCCGACACCATGTTTGCTGATCACAATGGCGTCTACAAACCACGGATAGAGAAGAAACAACGCAAGCTTGCTGGAAAACTGCCGTTTTTGAAGGAATTCTTGGAAGATGGCGAGAAGTTACTCGTCATTACGACCGCAGTTTCGCCAACGTCGTTCTTTGAGCAATTGACGACTGGATTTGTTTTCGTCTACATAAAACGCTGCTTGCTTGTCATGACCGATAGGCGCATTTTTCACATACCGACGAACATGAATTTCAAATATCGTCGATCAATAGCACAGATCCGCTACAGTGATACTGATTCTATTGTTCAAAAGGGCAGTAAGCTCAAGATAAAATACAAATCGGGCGCGAAGGACCTGTTCCTGTATGTTCGGCGAGCTGAGCGAAAAAAGATTCGTGCGCAATTGCCTTCGCTTTCGCTTGAAGGGCCTTCAAGCAAGGCAGGTAGAAGAGTGCATCTGTGTCCCCGATGTTCGGCGGAATTAGAGAACGATATTTTCGAGTGCCCAAGCTGTGGGCTGGAGTTCAAAAGCAGGAAAAAAGCGTTGACGCTTTCAATCTGGATTCCTGGTGGAGGCTACTTTTATACCGGTCATCCATTGTTCGGCATTGGTGACGCACTATTTGAACTGCTATTGATACTTGGCGTAGTTGCCAGCTTAATCCCCGACGCCGAATTTCCAGATGGGGCTCCCGACGCCGCAATATTCTTTGGCGTAATTCTGATCTTCGAAAAACTGATCACGATTTACCATGCGAATCATTTTATTAAGGAATACCTGACCAAAGACAAAGAGATCAAGCCTGTTGGGCATATTGGTTGATATTCGGTGACAGGATACATGTCGCAGATATACTGCTGGTTTGAATGTCCGCTTGTAGCCGAAAGCGGACATTCGGCTAGTATTGCGGTGAGCGACCGCTAACGACACAAAGCGGTCCTTCGACCCAAATAATAGAAGCAGGATTCACGATGAAGCTCGCAGCTGGTGTATTCGACGTATGGACCTTTCGGCGAGACTCGGATGCGATCAGGTTTTTGCTCCTTTATACGTCACAGACCAAAGCGGATCGACACTTCAACGGTGGGAGGTTTTGGCAGGTCCCGAGCAATTTTGTAAGAGATAACGAAACAATAGAGGAAGCAATTAGTCGTTGCCTGGGTCTCTTTGGACTGACGGCGGCGGCGATCTGGGTCGGGGAACACGCCTACGTCATATATAACCGCCGTTTTCGGGAAATGCAGTTAATTGGCGTGTATGCAGCTGAAGTTCAGCAGGTCGATATTCAGCTTGAGTCCGAGGAGCATTCCGAGTATGGCTGGTACACGGTCGACGAGTGCCTGGAACGGGTTCATTATCGGGGACTCAAGGAAGGTCTACAGTCCGTGCATGATTACGTTACCGGTGTACAGGAGCCGGCTGCAGAACTCTGCTTATACCGGAATTTGGTGTGAGGGGACGAAGTCGCCTACCTCCGGAATTGGCCGAAAGCGGACCCTAATTTCTTGCCATTTTCACTGGTCTGAACGTCCGCTTTAGGTGAAAGCAGACATTCAGCTTCTGGCCATCGAAAATCCGTTGCTGAGTGTCGGCTTTACTCCCGATAGCTGCCGCGCGCCTATTATTGGTCTGAGGGGCCGCTAATGACCCAAGGCGGATATCACGATGCCGTATAATCTGCGTCAAGATTTACGGCAAGATCGTCTGTTAATTACAAGTTAGGCGGCTGTGATGTTTGCGCGACGATACCCCCTCTGGGCAAGGGCTGGCACACCATTGCCTGGCAATCGATACTCAACCGGGTTCACGTCGTACTACGGCGACGGCGACATCCTCAGTTTTGAGGAAGACCGTGAGGAAGGCCGTGTGGTATTCCGTTTTCGTAACGAACCCCGGCCCAAAAAACTCATGTCCGGTTTGGTGCGGCTTCCAGAGTTTGTTGTCTGCGATCCTGACGGGACGGAAGTCATCCGGATCCGACGGACGCGCCGGATTCCTCGCGCGACTTTCGAGATGAGGGACGGAAAGGAACTCAGGGCAACGATCGTCCGACGACATCCCTTGTTTTCAAGCTACGACATCCGTCTGGCGGGCGGCCCAGATTGGCGCTTCAAGCTGCCGATGTTTACGATTGATTTCTTTGGAGAATCGTCCATCGGCGGCAGACTCCTGGCTCGGCAAGACAGTCACAACCAGTGGTTTATGGTCGTCGACACGAACCACGACTCGCCTTATCTCATCCACGCGCTCGCTTTCATTCATCGCGAGCGCATGAGAGTGGGATGACAAGCAGCCGCCTATTCTAGTCTCACATTGACGTCCGCTCATTGGTCGGGCCATTCAGCCGGCAACGCCGCCACCGTCTACGACCAGCGCCTCGCCCGTCACAAAAGAGGACTCGTCGGAGGCCAGGAACAGCACCGCGTCAGCGATTTCCTCGACAGTGCCAATGCGTCCAAGTGGTCGGTCATCGGCACCGGCAGCATAATCTTCCCAGGACATGCCGCGCTTGGCCGCATCGTCGCGAAGCATCGGCGTCAGTACGTCGCCTGGGCAAACGCAATTTACGCGAATCCCATCGGGACCATGATCGATCGCCATGGCCTTTGCCATTACGACCAACCCCCCCTTGGCGGCGCAATACGCTGCCGCTTTATCGCCTCCAACGATTCCCCAGCCTGAACTCGTGTGGATGATCGAGCCGCTGCCCTGCTCGATCATCGACGGCAGGACGTATTTCGACATCAGGAAGGCGCCCTTGAGGCTGGAGTCGATGGTCTCGTCCCACTCTTCTTCTGTACATTCCGGGATGGTTCGCGGATGGAATACGCCAGCATTGTTGAACAGTACGTCGATCTTGCCAAAGCGGGCCAGGGTCTCATCGACTGCCTGGCGACACTCGTCAGCTAAGCGTGCATCGGAGCGAATAAACAGGGCCTCGCCACCATTTGCAACAATGGTCTCGACAACCTGCTCTCCACGCTCGGTATTGCGCCCGGTGATAGCGACTGCCGCTCCCTCGCGTGCGAAGCGCTCGGCTGTGGCGCTGCCGATCCCGGAGGTCCCTCCGCTTATCAGGGCTACCTTGCCTTCCAGTCTCATATCCTTACCCTTTTGAATTAATTTCTGGGAATCAGAGTAGCGCGACCCGAGTCCGGCAAGCTACTCGTGGGTCCACTGGCTGCAAAGCCCCCCGGTGGTTTCTGCGCCGTCCATGACATAGACGCGACCGGTGGCAAACGCGGCATCCTCGGACGCCAGGAAAGCGAACAACGCCGCAATTTCCTCGGGCTTCGCGTGTCGTCCCAACGGGATCTTGCGGTTCACTGCGTCCAGCATCTCGTCCGTGTATTCGGCGCGCTGCATCGGAGTGAGGACGTACCCGGGAGAGATCGCGTTTACGCGAACGTGGGGGGCCAGCTCCAGCGCCATGGCGTGAGTTAGCGCGATCACGCCTCCCTTGCTGGCGCTGTAGTCAGCGTAGTGTGGGTACCCGGTGGTGCCCGCGGTGGAGGCGGTATTAAGAATCACGCCGGAGCCATTTTCAACCATGTGCCGCGCCGCGGTTTGTGCGACGTAAAAGGCTCCGCTGAGGTTTACACCGACCACCTCGTCCCACGCTTCGGGCGTGATGTCGAGAAAGTCGTGGCGGATGCTGATGCCGGCGTTGTTGACCAGCACGTCGACTGATCCCATGCGATCAAGTGCCTCAGCAAATGCCACCTGTACTTGCTTAAGGTTAGATACGTCGGCGTCGATCACACCGGCTAATCCCGGCAACTCTTCGGCAACCCGAGTCCGAGCCTCTTCACTGCGATCCAGGATGCAGACGGCGCAACCTTCTTCCAGAAAACGCATTGCGGTGGCCTGGCCTATGCCACTGGCTCCACCGGTCACCAGCACGTTCTTGCCTTTCAAGCCGCGCATAGATCATCTCCAGTTACTCGTTCTCTTGGACGGACTCGAAGAATACCAACGCAATCGCTTGGTAGCACTCTCGGGGATCTGAGGAATATCCGCTTCTGGCCGTTCTCAGCCATTTAGTCGCAGGTGTTTTCGCTTCGGCGATCGGATGCTCTTCGGCCAACGAGGCCGATTCGGTACGATCCAGTCTGACACCAGTTATCTAATCAGATACCAACCGTCATGGATAGCGACCATCGATCGCCGTCCTGAGCAGCTCTGCCGTCGTTCTCGAGCTTGAGAAGATGAGCGAGCAGGGAGCGTTCCGCCAATTCATATAATCTTTCATCAACATCGTTGTATGCATGCGGCACGAGTTCCGCCGAAGTTGAATTCGGATTTTCTTCGAGCGCAGCGATGACTTTGGCTTCGCGCTCCAGACGGTGCTTGATGATCCAGTCTATCGCTTCGTAAGGACTGTCCATCGGGTCGCCGTGTCCCGGAGCAATCACGGCCAGGATTTTGTTCATCAACCGTTCAAGCGAGTCGAGATAGTCGGACATATTGCCGTCAGGCGGGTCGATGACGACAGTCGAGCCGCTGATGATATGGTCACCAGTGAATAGCCAACCGATCTCATCGTTGAAGTAGCAGAGATGGTTGGACGCGTGTCCGGGTGTGTGAATCACCTCGAGCTTGAACTCTGCGGTCCTGAATATCTCCCCATTCGCGAGAACCCGGTCCGGCTCGAAAGTTTTGTCCTGGTGCTGGCCGTCGGGTGCCGGTCTCCCCAATCTCTCTGCGCCGGTTCGCTCGGCGAGGGCAGCCACGGCCGGCGAATGGTCGGGGTGAGTGTGAGTGACCAGGATCCATTTGATCGGCCCGGGCGCCAATTCACAGATCAGGTCGATATGGCCGTCGATCGCCGGTCCCGGGTCGATAACAGCGACTTCTTTCTCACCTAATATATAAGTATTGGTACCGGGCCCCGTCATCATGCCCGGATTCGGCGCAATCAGGCGGTTTACGCCCGGCGCGAGTTGCAAGAGCGTGCCGGAAGCGAGGTCGGTCTCCATCAGCCGCCTTCGGGCCCATTTTCTGCGAACGCTTTCAGGCCGGTCATCTGCTCGATGAGAACTCCATTGACGGCCTCGGCGATCGAATCCAGACCCCCGGCATAGTAGCCGCCCACGGCGTAGTTCAGTGTCATCATGGTTCCATCTTCGCTGTCTTCGAACTCCCAGGTCATGTTTCCGCTGACCCCCAGCAGGCCAAGCGGCCCGAGCCCACCAGTCAACCTCAGGATCACCCCGGGGTTAACGAACGTAACGATTAAATGGACAACTCCGCCCGCGCTGCCCAGTCTTTCGCAGAAGCAGCCCTGAGTCCTGGCAGCAATGTACATGTTGCCTGCATTACCGGAAAGCGTGTGATCATCGCTCCACCAGTCACCGATATTATTGACGGCGGCATTGTAAACGTCGATTCGGGCCGCAGATATCTTTGTCTGGTGACTGATGGTAAAGCCGCCGGGGGCTGAATCGAGTACCTCAGCGTTCGCGTTTGTCACCATCAGGCAGGCGACCAGCGAGGCGGTGAACGCTTTCAGTGTTGATTTTTGTGTCATAAGATTCTTCCCCACAGCATTATTGTTGACTTATGAGTATGAGTGACATCTATAAGCTCGTCGAGTTCTTGCGCCAGCATAAGAACGTCACGGTGCTAAGCGGCGCCGGGTGCAGCACGGCTTCCGGCATACCCGACTATCGTGATGAGAAGGGTGACTGGAAAAATGCACAACCGGTGCAGTACAGTGATTTTGTAAGCAATGGCAATGTTCGCAAGCGCTACTGGGCCAGGAGTTTCATCGGCTGGCAGCGGATATCCTCCGCGAAACCGAATGCCGCACACGCTGCTTTGGCGAAGCTCGAACATGCGGGCCACGTCGATTCGCTTATCACACAAAACGTCGACAACCTGCATCGTATTGCGGGCAGCCGACGCGTGATCGATTTACACGGTGTGCTGCATAAGACCCGATGCCTCCGCTGCAACAGGAGAGGAAAACGAAGCGACTGGCAGGCGACACTCGAAAAATGCAATCCGGGCTGGAGTGCGGAAGTCTCGGCGTATGCGCCCGATGGTGATGCGGATATATCGAATTCGGATTACCTGAGTTTCGATGTGCCTGCTTGCACATCCTGCGGTGGTATCGTAAAGCCGGACGTCGTCTTCTTTGGCGAACCCGTACCGTCGGAAAGGGTAAGTGACGCAACTGCCAAGCTGGAGCGAAGCGATGCTTTGCTCGTTGTCGGTTCATCGTTGATGGTATTTTCAGGCTATCGGTTTGCGCGCCTCGCTCACACAGCGAACATCCCTGTATTCATCATCAACCGCGGCCGAACTCGTGCCGATGATATCGCCGTGGAAAAATTGTCGAACGACTGTGCCAAAATTCTGCCGCGACTTGTCGATGAGCTGACTACCTGATGGACGAAGGTTGGTCCATCGTATATGACAGCGCAAACCGTCAGGCTTGTAACGACCGGGCGCTCGTTCTGACATCTCTGAAGATTCCATACGAAATTCTGAGCGACGATAATCGATGCGTCTTGGCGGTACCGACCGAAGTTTCCGAAAAAGCGAAGTACGAGATCTGGCAGTACGACAAGGAGAACCAACCGGTACCCAAAGTTAAGCCAAGGTTGGTACCGAAATTTCAAAGCCCGGTACCGGGAGTCGTAGCTTACGTCGTCATAATCTGGCTGGTCGCCTGGCTTGCCGCGGAAAGTGCATTCAACAAGGATTGGGTATCGGCCGGACGCGTCGACGGTGAACTGGTTCGCCAGGGAGAGTGGTGGCGAACATTGACCGCGCTCACGCTACACTCCGACTTGCGGCACATTGCAGGGAATACCGGCTTCGGCGCCTTGTTCGGCATACTCGCCGGCCGCCTTTTCGGTTCCGGCCTGACCTGGTTGTGCGTGCTCATCGCGAGCGGACTCGCAAACACCCTGAATACGTTGTTGCTCGTCTCCAGCCACAAAGCGATTGGCGCATCGACGGCTGTTTTCGCGGCGCTGGGCCTCATTGCCGGTTTTGTATGGCGAGCGAAACTGATGGCACAAGACAGGTGGGCGTACCGGCTGGGTCCGATCGTCGGCGGTATCGCACTGCTCGCTTATACAGGCACAGGCGGACCGAACACCGATATCGGCGCGCATCTGGCCGGCTTTGTCTGTGGCTTCGGCGTCGGCATGCTGCTGACACTGATGCCGAAGATTCCATCCAGACGACGGTTTCAGCTTGTCTGCGGTGCGTCGGCAATCGCGATACTGGTTTTCTCCTGGACGGCCGCACTCCAGGTCTGGGCCTGAATCCGCTAGTGGATTGGGGACGGACTCCGAGTCCGTCCCCGATTAATCGACGACGTCCGGTTCGATAAAACACCATTCAAGCTTGGGAATTTCTTCCTTGAGCTTTCGCTCGAGTGCATTGATGCTCTGAACGGCAGCCTCGATGTCCATGCCCGATCGCATTTTGATCTTCGCCGCGAGCATGGTATCGGGGCCGAATTGCATCGTGATCGTATTGAGCAATTTCTCGATATCGGGTTCCTGACCGATGATCCTTTCGATCGCTTCCTGAATCAGGGGGTCTGCCGATCGCCCGACCAGCAGGGACTGCACCCTTACGGCCACGAACACCGAAACGACCAGCAACACGATGCCAATGCAGATCGAGCCCATCGCGTCGTAGGTGGTGTTGTCCGTCAACGACGCCAGGGACACGAAGCCGAGTGCGAGCACCAGGCCGAGTAGCGCTGCAATATCTTCGCCGAGGACGACGACAAGCTCGGAGGCACGCGTGTGTTTGAGCCAGTCTTTGAAAGACCGGTCACCGCGCAGCTTTGCGATCTCTTTCAGGCAACCGAGCAGCGAAAATCCTTCCAATACGATGGCAAAAACAAGTACCAGCAGAGCGACCCAGACCTGATTCAGGGGCTCCGGATTCTGCAGCTTGTGGAAGCCTTCATAAATTGAAAACAGTCCGCCCATGGTGAACAAGAGCACGGCAACGATGAAGCTCCAGAAATAACTGAGTTTTCCGTATCCGAGGGGATGCTCGGGGTCCGGTGGCCTTGTGGACTGGCGCAGCCCGAGAAACAGCAGGACCTGATTGCCGGCATCCGCGTAGGAGTGAATGGCCTCGGCCAGCATGCTACCGGACCCGGTCAGCCAGGCCGCCCAGGTCTTGGCCAATGCAATGCCGGAATTGGCCAGGAACGCGTAAAGGATCGCCCTCGCCGTGGAACTATGTGATGAAGATGCCATTTACTTGTGAATGTGTGTCAACGAACCGAAGCTGCTCGCGTTAGTCCTAATATATGGGCATCGCAGCTTAACTGCGACTGCGTGCGGAGCCAAGCGCGAGTTGGTCAATTCAGGCCCGATTCAGTTGACTGGCGGATAATCGGACAAAGATTCGAAATGGATGGGATACATATGAACGCAATTAAGAGTGTAATCAGTACGGCGGCCATTATTGCCCTCACAGGCTGCGCAGCCCATCCCGATCCGATCATCGACAAGCAGGGTGTCGATGAAGGGCTGTTCGCCCAGGACTGGTCTGACTGCAAAGGCTATTCCGAGGAAGTCGTTATCGCCAAGGGCGTGGCCAAAGGCGCCGCAACCGGCGCTGTTGTCGGCGGTATTGCAGGCGCGATCGGTGGAGACGCTGGTGAAGGGGCCGGCTATGGCGCCCTCTGGGGTGGTACGGAATCCGGACTCGATGCCGACTGGGAAAAGCGTGAGGTCTTCAAGCGCTGCATGGTTGGTCGTGGATACCGTGTCCTGAACTAGCCCGAATATTGCACGAGAGTCCGTGATCCATTACTGTATATCCATACAGTTATCTCGGAATTTTAATGCCCCCTGAAGCCCACAAAGGCCGTGGCGCTGTTTCCCGTATTGCCGGTCGATTCGAAAAATCGCTTGTCGAGCTGTCGGACGAAGAGTCGCATGACAGGGCAGCTCAGGCTCCCGTTACAGAGCTTCGGGCGATGCAGGCCGGCAGAATCATCAGTAAGAATACGTCGCCGGATGTTCCTTTTGACCGTTCGATAAATCCGTACCAGGGCTGCGAGCACGGCTGTGTGTATTGTTACGCGAGACCCAGTCACAGCTACCTCGACCTGTCGCCCGGCCTGGATTTCGAAACCAGGATCTTCTACAAGCCGAACGCCGTAGAGCGGTTGATTGAGGAGTGGGAAAAGCCGGGCTACGAGTGCAGGCCGATTACCATAGGTGCGAACACAGACCCGTATCAGCCGGCGGAAAAGAAACTCGGCATCACTCGGCGCTTGCTTGAGGCATTCCTCCAGCACAGGCATCCGGTCAGCCTGATCAGCAAGGGCGGCCTTATGAGCCGCGACCTGGACCTGATTGAAGAGCTTGCGTCGCGAAATCTTTGCTCGGTGGCAATCAGCGTCCCGACGATGGATCGGTCTTTGAAGAGACTGTTGGAGCCGAGAGTCCCGTCGGCAGAGATTCGAATGAAGCTCATCGAACAACTGGCCGGTGCCGGCGTGCCAACAAGTCTTTTGATGGCGCCAATTATTCCTGCAGTGAATGACCGGGAAATCGAAACCATTGTTGCCGAAGCTGCCCGCCGCGGTATCAATCATGCAACATACATTTTCCTTAGGCTGCCGCACGAGGTCAGGGATATCTTCGTCGAATGGCTGGAAACGCATATGCCGGATCGGGCCGCGCATGTGATGAGCCTGGTCCGCCAGGCCAGCGGAGGAAGGGATTATGACAACAGATTCGGCGTGCGACAGCGTGGGCGTGGTCCCTATGCGGAACTGATCCAGAAACGATTCAAGGCAGCATGCCGAAAACATGGCCTGGAAGCGGGCAAATACAAGAACAGGCTGGATTGCAGTCAGTTCAGCCGCCCGGGCCAAAAGCAGCTGGCGCTTGAATTTTATTGATTGCGGGGATTCCGCTATCCTGAAGATTGATGAGATTGTATAGTTGATACACAGTATCTCAGGCCGATAACCGTCCCAAAGAACTTATCTTTCCGGCCACAGTCTGAATTCCCGATGGAGGCACTGATTAAAAGATCCCCTTATCCGCCCCTGCTCACTGCGAGCGCTCTTTTGCTGATTGGCGGAACGGCCTCGCATGCACAAAATGAAATCTATCCGCCGGTTGATCCGATGAACGAATCGGAATCGCTGGACACGGACAGTACTTCGGATCCTGAGCTGGAAGCCGCAATCGCTGCCCAGCAGCAACTCGCTGAAGACTTCGCTCTTTATAAGAACCTGCTGGAGAACGGCATGACGGCCGAAGCCGACGTCGTCGCGAAACGAATCGTTGAGCTTTCGATTCGCGAGAACGGCTTCGAGAGCAGCGACACGGCGAAGGCACTGACAAATCTTGCAATCGTTCAGCACCGAAATAAGGATTATGAAACAGCTCAACAGAATTACGAGGCGGCCATCGGAATCATAGAGCGCGTTGAAGACCGGTTGAATGCAGCCCTTATAAATCCGTTACGGGGATTAGGCGCCGCGCAGATGGCGGCCGGCAGGCCTGACCTTGCACTTGATTCATTTGGCAGGGCGCAGCACGTCAGTCATGTAAATGAGGGACCACACAATCTTGATCAGGTCACCATCATCGAATCACTTGCCGAAATCTATATCCATATTGGCGAATTCGAACAAGCCTACGATTTGCAAGACCGGATCTATGAGCTGTACGCACGCAAGTACACGATAGACAGCGATCAGATCGTTCCTGCGCTTTATAAGCGAGCGGAATGGCAGCACAGGCTGCGATTGTACGGTCGTGAGCGAGATACTTTCCGTCGCATAATCAAAATAATAGAAGTCAATCACGGCAAGGAATCACTTGCGCTGATAACGCCGTTAACGGGTCTTGCAAAAGCGTACCTGTACGTCGGCGATTTCGATCGCGACTTCTACGACGGCAACTCGCTTACATCTGGTGAGATATATATCAAGCGCGCCAAACGTATTGCGGAAGAGCATCCTGATGCTGACTGGATAATCAAGGAAAGAACATTTTTGTCGCTTGCCGATTTCTATGTTTTTTCGGACAAAGCAGGCAAGGCGAAGAAAGTGTTACAAGATACCTGGGATCTGCTATCTGAAGACGATTCGCGGCTGGTGAATCGATACAATCAACTTGAATCCGTTGTAATGCTGCAGGACATATATATTCCGAAATACTATGGCATGGATGAAAATAGCGAGCCCGTTGATGACGACGAGCAACTTCAGCAGGGAAAAGTCGTTGCGAAATTCATGGTCAACAATCGCGGTCGGCCCAGAGATTTCGAAGTTATCGAATCGTATCCTCCGGGAATCGCAGATATGGAAAAAAACGTCCTCAGGGAATTAAGGAGATTGATATACAGACCGCGGCTTGAGAACCGTGAGGTCGTAGAAACACAGAACATTACATACACACACGAATTCTTTTACCGGGAATCCGATTTGGCGCCGGTCGTTGATGAGGAAGAAGAAGTCGCGGACGCCAGCAAATAGTGCCTTCCGCTTTTTTTCACTCAATGAATATCAAGGTGTGTTTTGTGTTTCGCTCGCTGTTATTTTTGAGCGCTGTTTCGTTAGCAGTGCCTGAAGCGTCGGAGGCTGCGTGCGTTCAGGACCGGTTCCGAATTGATGCCGTCGAAATTGACGGCTCAGTTGAACTACATGCTGCTAATTCGAAAGACGTGCCGATTACGATAACGCTTCAAGTCTGGACAAGGTACATGACAGCTGATCGAGAAAAGACGGTAACCCAGACTGTAGCTCCGAGCGAGTCTCGATTATTTATTGTGCTGCATGAGACCAGCAAGAGTGAGTCGCGATACGGATTCGATTGTGCCTCGACGATCGGCAGCATCGATGCGACACATGACGAAAGCCAGCTGTATCGTCTGCCGTACGAATCCGGCAAGAGCTATTACGTGTTGCAAGGCTACGGATCAAGGCTCAGCCACACCGGGCCCGAAGAATATACGGTCGATTTCAAGATGCGTGAGGGTACGCCGGTGCATGCTGCTCGCGGCGGCGTGGTCGTCAAGATGGAAGAATCGAATTCGAGGGGCTGCTGGAAAGGCGGCTGCGGCAAGTATGCAAACTATATCGTAATTTTGCACGACGACTGGACGACTGGAGAGTACTACCACTTGCAGCAAAACGGCGCGCTTGTC
>Ga0255048_10000219_pt1 | contig 42532 bp, 36 predicted proteins | sample JV7_2_2_MG_FD_183619 | JGI IMG/M metagenome (GOLD analysis project Ga0255048, IMG submission 183619) | Seawater microbial communities from Jervis Inlet, British Columbia, Canada - JV7_2_2 | ecosystem: Environmental > Aquatic > Marine > Inlet | place: Canada: British Columbia | collected 2016-10-06 | reverse complement strand
GCCTTTATCGAGCGAGGCTTCGATTACGGTACCCTTGGCATTGCCCTTGTCGACCGCTTCGAGTTCGAGTACTTCAGACTGGAGCAATATCGAATCGAGCAAACTGTCTATACCCTCTCCGGAAATCGCCGATACGTTGACAAAGATATTATCACCACCCCAATCTTCGGGAATTACTTCAAGCGCCGCCAGTTCATTTTTGACGCGATCCGGGTCAGCGTCTTCCTTGTCTATTTTATTGACCGCAATCACCATTGGTACCCCGGCAGCATTAGCGTGTTCGATCGCTTCTTTGGTCTGCGGCATCACACCATCGTCAGAAGCGACAACCAGGACAACGATATCGGTAGCCTGCGCACCGCGGGCACGCATGGCCGAGAAGGCTGCGTGACCGGGTGTATCGAGAAAGGTGATGATGCCCTTGTCTGTTTCCACATGATAGGCACCGATATGCTGCGTAATACCACCTGCCTCGCCAGAGGTAACCCGGGATTTACGGATGTAATCCAGCAATGAAGTTTTACCGTGATCGACATGCCCCATGATCGTCACCACTGGCGGCCTCGGTACCTTGTCCGCATCGGCCTGCGAGACATTTTCGATTAACTTCTTCTCAAAATCGTCTTCGCCAGCCTCGGCAATAACATTGTGCCCCATCTCCTCGACTACCAGGATCGCGGTATCCTGGTCGAGGATCTGATTAATTGTGGCCATGCTGCCCATTTGCATCAGGGCTTTAATGACATCCCCAGCCTTGACCGCCATTTTCTGAGCGAGATCGGCAACCGAAATTGCCTCCGGTACAACAACGTTATGTATAACCGGGGCGGTGGGTTTTTCGAAAGCGTGAATATTCTCGACATCCCGAACCTGTCGCTTTCCTTTTTTAAATTTTTGTTTACGACTGGTCTGATGCCCGCCTTCCTTAACGTGCAACTCCTTACGCCCATAAAGCGTACTTTTAGCATCACCTCGCTTACCATGTTTGCCAGGCTTCTCCTCGACCACCGCACTGGCGCGGGCAGCTTCTTCGAGTGCAGCCTTGGCCGCCTGTTCGGCTGCTGCCGCTGCAGCTTCAGCCTGTTGTTTTTCAATGATCTGTTTAGCTACTTCCGCTTCTTCGAAACTTTTCTGGTAGGCCTTCTGTTCGGCTTCCTGCTTTTCTTTCTCAAGTTTGTTTTTGGCTTCTTCTGCCTCTAATTTAACCGCTTCTTCCTTTTTTCGGGCTTCTTCCTTATCGTCCTGCTTAGCTACAGGTGGGGATTCTTCGACGGTTTTTTCTGCGGAAGTCAGTTCTTCAACCAGACTCTCTTCAACTGGTGGCGCATCTGATTCCGCGGAATCGATCTCGCTACGTCGCATATAGGTACGTTTTTTGCGTACCTCGACATTGATAGTCTTGGTAGTAACATTACGCCCGGTGGCACCGGAAACCCTGATTTCACTTTTACTTTTGCGTTGAAGCGTGATTTTCCTCGGGCCGCTAGATTCTTCTTTTCCATGGCTACTGCGAAGTGAGTCCAGCAGCTTCAATTTATCGTCGTCGGAAATAGCATCATCTACACCGGATACCTGAACACCTGCCGCTTTCAATTGATCAAGCAGTTTTTCGACGCTGATGCCGATCACTTCGGAAAGTTGTTTTGCTGTCACGTTTGACATGGTTATCGATCCTAATGAAAATTGATGGTTAGCAGTATCATAGCGCCGGATTATTCGGCATTCGCTTCAGCTTCCGCAAACCACGGTTCACGCGCTTTCATGATCAGTTTCGCCGCGAATTCTGGATCGATACCCACGGCTTCTTCGAGTTCATCGGTCGACTGATCTGCCAAATCTTCCATCGTACAAATACCGATTCGTGAAAGCTTGTGCGCCAGTTCGTCATCCATGAATTCCATCGTCAGCAAATCTTCCTGAGGCTCCCCAGCAGCCGCTGTTTCTTCGTCAGCGATTGCCATGGTCAGCAATGCATCGCGTGCTCGTCCGCGCAGCTCTTTGACCATTTCTTCGTCAAATTCTTCTATATCGTTAAGTTCGGACTCAGGTATATAGGCAATTTCATCAATGGTAGTTAAACTTTCCTGAACCAGGATAATCGCTACTTCCTCGTCGACATCGAGCTGAGTCATAAAATTTTCAACCAGTTGCCTGGATTCACCTTCCGACTTCTCCTCGGCCGCTGCTTCATCCATCACATTCAGCGTCCAACCGGTAAGCTGGCTGGCGAGTTTGATATTTTGACCACCCCGGCCTATCGCTTGCGATAATTTATCTTCTGGTACGGCAATATCCATCGATCCAGATTCCTCATCTACTACGATCGATGTTACTTCGGCGGGTGACATTGCGTTAACCGCAAACTGCGCCTCATTTTCGTCCCACAGAATGATATCGACGCGTTCACCTGCGAGTTCATTGGAAACTGATTGTACGCGCGATCCGCGCATGCCAACGCATGCTCCCACAGGATCGAGTCGCGCATCGTTGCTCTTAACCGCAATTTTGGCGCGCATACCCGGGTCGCGAGCGGCAGCTAAAATTTCAATCAAATCCTGTCCTACTTCGGGCACTTCCAGCTTGAACAGTTCGATCAGGAACTGCGGCGCTGTACGACTGATAAATAACTGGGGGCCGCGAATCTCAGATGAAATTTTATGCAAGTAGCCTCGAATTCGGTCGCCTGGTCGAACTGACTCGCGTGGGATCATATCTTCACGTGGTATAAAGCCCTCCGCGTTATCACCCAAATCCACGTAGACATTGCCCCGTTCCACGCGTTTTACCTGGCCCATTACCAGTGTTCCTTCCCTGTCGGTATAAGCGTCAATCACCTTGCGTCGTTCCGCCTCGCGTACTTTTTGAACAATAACCTGCTTGGCCGTCTGGGCTGCGATACGGCCAAACTCAACTGAGTCGATCGGTTCCTCGATAAAATCACCAAGCTCCAGCTCTGGCTGGTCAATAAGTGCCGCTTCCAGGCTAATTTGATGTAACGGTTCTGCGAGACCGTTCTCATCGGGCTCAACAACTTCCCAGCGACGGAAGGTCTGGTAATCGCCAGTATTCCTATCGATATCGATACGTACCTCAATATCCTGCTGATAAATTTTTCTCGTCGCAGAAGCTAATGCGGATTCGATCGCTTCGAAAATCTCTTCACGATCGATACCTTTTTCATTCGATACCGTATCCACTACTAACAAGATTTCTTTGTTATCCATCGTCATTTCTCATCAAAATAAAAATGCCATAAAACATTTAATCCGTAGGTCACTAACCTTGACGAATTACCAATAGCGTTAATTTTCGTTTATCAGATTCGCCTTCGCGATATCTGATATGGGTAATTCATAGCCTTCGTTATCAACCATGATCTGTACCCTTCTCGAATCAATCACTCCCTGCAACACGCCTTTAAAATTTCTTCTTCCGTTCAGTGGAACAGCCATTTTAATTTTGGCTGAACGACCCGAAAACTGCTCGTAATCCCCTGCCTTGAACAACGGTCGATCAATTCCCGGCGATGAAACTTCCAGATCATACGCTTGCTGAATGGGTTCTTCCACATCCAGAATTGCACTGATCTGATGACTAATTGTTGCACAATCGTCGACGCCGATACCCTTTTCGTGATCAATGTAAACTCTCAACGTTCCATGCTGTGTACTGCCCTGGAATTCGATGCCAACGAGCTCATAACCCATCGACTGGACCACCGGTTCAAATAAGCTTGTCAAATCCCGCACTTGAATTCAGTCTCGCAAAAAGCATTAAAAAAGGCCCATATAGGGCCTTAATACTAACTAGTGACTTCCAGACTGGTCTCGATGCGACAATCGAGAGTTTCAATAGTCAGTTAAATTTGGTAGCAGGGGCGGGATTCGTCAGAAAACTACGTCTGCATTTTTTGAATACACGCCATCCTGACGCTAAACCAAAGACCTTCGGGTTATGAAACCACCCCAGGCACTACGGAAGCGCATAGTACTACATGCATCCCAATGAATACAAGGGTTTATGCGTAGCGGTATTGTGTGATTTTTAGTACTTTTTACCTATCACGACCAGGAAATATCGATGGTTGATATTTCAGGCGAGTTAGGAGGAAGCCGGGATTTGAAAATCGATAAATAGCTGGGCAAGTTTCTGCAGGATTTTATCGCTTTTATATCCCCAATTTCGCCCCAAAAAATGACCGGTATCTTTTTCTTACAAAAACCGCGGCCAAAATCAGCCCTGTCTTAAAATTTAAAAAAGTCTCCTACATCGACTTTTACATCCCCCTCAACATCTACCGGCACCTTTTCTGTCATTTTATAAGCGGTGGCAATAACAGATCCCTTGATTCCAATTTTTACTACTCCTCGTGAGATTACACTGACCAGGGACCTTAATACCCCGCCGCCCACATCTTCAAGAGACGCATCAAACACGAGATCGTGAGTCATTACAGTGTTTTCGGGTATTTTTATCCTCTTTTTTATATTGGCTCTAGCTACCTTGTAATCGTTGACGTACAAATCCAGGTCGGAATCCTTGATTTTGATCTCAAAATCGTTGGGATTTTTCAATACCAGTGATGCGGTAACTTGCACATTATCCGAGCTGAACTCATCCACATGCAGGGTTCCAACCTCAACCAGTTCGACATTCTTATAGGCACAGGAAGTACCCAGGATAATCATGCCAAGCAATAGTAAAATGTGTCTCATTGATCCGTTGCCATATAGTGTGATGGTTTAATTATAGGATATATAAATCCATTCCCGCGAAATTTGGTAAATGGCAGACTTAAACCTATTTATTTTATCCGGAATAAGTCCTCCAGGCAGGCATACAACAGCAAATTCCTGGTAAATTACCAGTTAGTTTGGCCCACTACGCCAATCGCCTATCCCAGCGCGCCAATGTGCATACAGACCATGCACAACACCCAAAAAACAATATATATTCACATGAGTTTGTAGATACATAGAGACACGAACCCGTGAAAAAAAAACTGACGCAAAAAGACCTGGTGGCATTAATCAATCGCCGTCTCGTGTTTCGTGGGGAGATTTTAAAAAAGTGCGCAAAAAGTTCGTGGTGGCATAAGAGCCTCGGAGACTATTTTCTGGTTGATGTTCAATCAGATAGTGTTATCGATACCAACACAGATCTGGAAAAACTCGCTCGAAAAACAGGTGCTTTAAATAACTCGGAAGAACTTGAGCTTGTCGCGTAGTGGCTAAGCTAAAACTGTGGAAGAATTGGTAGCGGGGGCAGGATTTGAACCTACGACCTTCGGGTTATGAGCCCGACGAGCTACCAGACTGCTCCACCCCGCATCAGGAGCGCGGAATGATAGCTAGGTTGATGCCAATTATCAATATGTAATTTCTCGCATTGGGCCATATTCGAGAAACGAGTGAACCTGGTGTTTTGGCGCCTACAATGTACCTGTTATTACTCTGTCAAAAAAGGCAAATTATTTAACAATGCCTGTTGGTTAACTAAACGCCAGAATGCAATAGCCCATCAGCGCCGAAGGAAAGATGCCGAGACCCAATAAGGCCAGACCATTTGCGCCGAGCAGGATCTTGACATCGATCGCCTGCTTGATTGTGTTGACCTGGTCTGGTATCGGTTTATCGAAATACATGACCTTGATCACCCGCAGATAATAGAACAGGCCGATCACCGAGAAAAGCACTGCATACACTGCCAGCCAGACCAGATCAATTTGTACGACTGACTGTAATACGCTTAACTTGGCATAAAAGCCAACCGTCGGAGGCACCCCGGCCATCGAGAACATGGCGATTGCGAGCATTGCCGCATGCCATGGATGGGTATCGTTGAGGCCGGTCAGGTCGGCTATATTTTCGGCCTCGCTACCCTTGCGATTGAGCAATAGTAATACGCCAAATGCTACCGAGGATGTGATCGCGTAGGTAATCGTGTAAAACATCGCCGATGCAAACCCGTTGGCAGTACCAGACAGGATACCGAGCAAGATAAAACCAACGTGCGAGATCGTAGAATAAGCCAGCATTCGTTTAAAATTGGTCTGTGCTATTGCAATAACATTACCAATTGCCAGCGACAATACCGAAAGCGCAATCAGCATTTGCGCCCAGTCGACCTGGAGGTCACCAAGGCCATCGACCAGCAGGCGCATTGTCATCGCGAACCCGGCTATTTTTGGTGCCGTACCGATAAACAGCGTGACCGATGTTGGAGCTCCCTGGTAAATGTCGGGCAACCACATGTGAAAAGGCACTGCACCCAGTTTGAATGCCAGACCGACCACGATAAATGTCAGGGCAAAAGCCATCGGTACCGGGTACTGTTCGATTTTCGAGCTCACCACGTCGGCGAGTTGAATGATATCGAGGGTTCCGGTAATCCCATAGAAAATCGAAATACCGTATAGCAGAATTCCGGAGGCCATTGCACCAAGAACAAAGTATTTCATCGCAGATTCAGAAGCGGATTTCGAGTGCCGGTTAAACGCAATCATTGCGTAGAGTGAAAGCGATAACAGTTCCAGACCCAGGTAAATCAGTAATAAGCTGTGCGCCGATATCATGATCATCATGCCCAGGGTTGCACAAAGTCCAAGCACGTAGTACTCGCCCTTATAAATATCGTGATCGACAAGATAATCACGCGAATAAATAAATACCAGGATAACCACGACAAAGATGGCAATTTTCAGGGTGACTGCGAGTTGATCAAGAATGAAGGAACCGCCAAAGCTGGAAATACTGCCCGCGGGAGCCACCGCAATTAAAACCACCGCAGTCAAAACCAGGGTCAGCACCGACAGGAGTAAACTAATCCAACGATTTTCCTGACTGAGAAACAGATCGACTACCAGTATCAGGCAGATCATCGCCAGCATTACTATTTCTGGCAATGCCGGTATCAGGTTGGGTTGAATGAATTCTGTCATGATATGCCCGGTTATAACTTCGAAATCGTAATATGGTTTAACAGATTTTCAATCGTCGAATGCATAACCTTGACCAGCGGGTCGGGCCATAATCCCAGAACCAGTACCGCAACCGCCAATATCGCCAAAAACGAAAACTCCCGCTTGTTGATATCGGTCAGTTGCTTCACTTCGTCATTGGCAACCTCGCCAAATATAACGCGTTTTATCATCCAGAGTGTATAGGCCGCGCCGAGTATCAACGTTGTCGCGGCGAGAAACGCGATCCAGAAACTCACCTTGAAACTGGCCAAAATTACCATGAACTCACCGACAAATCCCGAGGTTCCGGGCAAGCCAGCATTTGCCATCGCGAAAAACACCATGAATGCGGCAAATACCGGCATGGTGTTCACGACGCCGCCGTAGTCAGCAATCTGGCGGCTGTGCATGCGGTCATACAAAACACCAACGCACAGGAACATCGCGCCGGATATAAATCCGTGCGAAACCATCTGCACCATTCCGCCTTCAAGCGCCAGAACTGAACCCTGGCTCCCGCCGTCCCCGGCGACAATGCGAAATACGATAAAAAAACCGAGCGTTACAAATCCCATATGCGCGATCGAAGAATAGGCAATCAACTTTTTCATATCCCGCTGAACCAGTGCGACAAAACCGATATATACCACCGCAGTCAGTGACATGGTAATAATCAGCCAGTCGAGTTCGGCACTGGCGTCGGGCGTGATCGGCAGGCTAAAGCGTATAAACCCGTAGCCACCCATCTTCAACATGATTGCCGCCAGGATTACCGAACCGCCGGTGGGCGCTTCCACATGCGCGTCCGGTAACCAGGTGTGTACCGGCCACATCGGTACCTTGACCGCGAAAGCAACCAGAAATGCGAGGAATATCAGTAGCTGCTCGGTCAGGGACAGTGGCAGGAGATGGAAGTCGAGGATTGAGAAGCTACCGGACTTATGGTACATGTAGATCAATGAGACCAGCATCAATACCGACCCGATAAAGGTATAGAGGAAAAACTTCAGGGTTGCGTAGATACGGTTCTCGCCACCCCAGATACCGATGACCAGGAACATTGGAATCAGCATTGCCTCGAAAAAAATGTAAAACAATATGGCGTTCAGTGAAGAGAAGGTGCCGATCATGAAACCTTCCATGATCAGGAAGGCAGCCATATATTGCGCGACCCGGTATTGAATGATCTCCCAGGCCGAGATCACGACTACCACGGTGGTAAAAGACGTCAATAATATTAGCGGCATCGAAATACCATCGATGCCGATAAAATATTCGATATTAAAGACCGGTATCCAGCTGTGGCGCTCAACAAACTGCATCAAATGCGTATCAGCATTGAATTGCGAATAAAGCGGCAGGGTTAACAGGAAAGTGAGAATAGAAATCAGTAAAGCAACGCCTCGTGCAGCCACAGGCTTCTTATCGCCGACAAACAAAACCAGTACGCCACCCAGGATCGGTGTCCAGATTACCAGACTCAACAATGACCAGTCAGCGTACATAGATTATCGAATACCTTTCTTATTATTTAATTATTTATCGGCCGGCGACTAGACCAGCACAACCCAACCGAGCAACAGGATCAGTCCCGAAATCATCGCAAATGCATAATGATTGAGGTAGCCAGTTTGCACATGACGAATCACACCCGAGAGCCAACCCACCAGTCTGGCGCTGCCATTGACAAAAAATCCATCGATCACCAGTGCGTCCCCGAGACGCCATAGCAGGTGCCCAATAGCACGGCAGCTGCCGGCGAAAACAGCCTGGTTGAATCGGTCGCAATAGTATTTCTGGTCTAACAGGTTGTAAATGAAACTGAATCGGCGTCGAGTTGCCTCCGCAATTGACGGTTTCTTCAGATAGATATACCAGGATGACACGACTCCCGCCGCGGCCAGGTACAGCACCGGTCCAGAAAAACCATGTACCACGAAATTAGCCGGGCCATGGAATACTTCTGCCACGGCCGCCATCGCGCCGTGTTGATTCAGTATCACAATTGCATTATCGAAGTAGCCACCAAAAAGCACCTCCTCGATCGTAAGCCAGCCGATTATCGCCGATGGAATCGCCAGTAATATCAACGGCACTGTCACCACTGGCGACGTTTCATGTAAGTGAGATCGGGTGTGATCATCCATACGTTCCTCACCGTGAAAAACCAGGAAGAATAGGCGAAAGGTATAAAAAGCAGTCACAAATACCCCGAGCAATACCATGATATAGGCATAGCCGGCACCCGGTATATTGGCATTTTGCGCTGCTAGTATGATTGCGTCCTTGGAAAAATAGCCGGCGAACCCGGGAAACCCAATCAGCGACAATGAGCCAACCAGCGACACCCAGTAGGTAATCGGCATATATTTTTTCAGCCCGCCCATTTTGCGAATATCCTGTTCGTGGTGCATTGCGATGATGACGGAGCCCGCGGCAAGGAATAACAACGCCTTGAAAAATGCATGGGTCATCAGGTGAAATATTGCTGCAGAGTAAGCCGAGGCACCCAGGGCAACAGTCATATAACCGAGCTGCGACAACGTCGAATAAGCCACCACGCGCTTGATATCGTTTTGTACTATGCCGATCAGGCCCATAAAAAATGCCGTGGTAGCACCGATTACCAGCACGACCGACAGGGCTGTTTCGGATAACTCGAATAGCGGTGACATACGTGCCACCATGAAAATACCGGCGGTCACCATTGTTGCCGCATGGATCAGGGCGGATATCGGGGTTGGACCTTCCATCGAATCGGGTAGCCATACGTGTAGCGGCACCTGCGCCGATTTACCCATAGCGCCGACGAACAACAAAATACAGGCCAGCGTAATCACGCTCCAGTCGAGCCCGGGTATTACCTGCAGCGTGGCTGGCACCATACTGTCCGCTCGCTCAAATACCTCGTAGTAATCCAGCGACCCGGTATAAGTGAGCAGTACCGCGATTCCGAGCAGGAAGCCAAAATCACCTACCCTGTTGACCAGGAAGGCTTTTAAATTGGCGAAAATTGCGGTTTCCCGCGTATACCAGAAACCAATCAACAGGTACGACATAAGCCCAACCGCTTCCCAGCCAAAGAACAGTTGCAGGAAGTTGTTTGACATCACCAGCATCAGCATCGAAAAAGTAAAAAGCGCGATATAACTGAAAAAGCGCTGGTAACCCGGGTCATCCGCCATGTAACCGATGGTATATATGTGCACCATTAACGAAACGCTGGTCACCACTACAATCATCATCGCGGTCAGGCTATCGATCAGAAAACCTACTTCAAACCTTATGCCATCGCTTATCATCCAGACATAAACCGACTGGTTGTAAATTGCCGCGCCGTCGAGTACCACGTCTTTCAACACGACCAGGGACAGCAGGAACGAGACGCCGACACCGATTATCGTCACCCAGTGGGCACCCGCGCGTCCGATTCTGGTGCCAAAGAAACCGGCGATAATGGCGCCGGCTAACGACGCTAGTGGAATGGCCAGGTAAACTGATTCCATGCTTATCCCTTTAACTCGCTGATATCGGTCACATTTATAGAGCCCTTGTTGCGGAATAACACCACCAGTATCGCCAGCCCTATTGCCGCTTCTGCGGCAGCGACGGTAAGGATGAAGAATACGAATACCTGTCCCGCGAGATCGTCGAGGTAGTGCGAAAACGCGATAAAATTCAGGTTTACAGCGAGCAACATGAGTTCGATCGACATCAATAGAATAATGACGTTTTTACGGTTTATGACGATACCGGCAATGCTGATGCTAAACAATATGGCAGCGAGTACCAGGTAATGGCTTAAATGTATACTCACTGCTCTTCACCGCTGGATGGCATTTTCACGATACGTAGGCGGTCGGCTTTGCGAACCTTGATCTGGTCCGACGGATTCTGATACTTGGTCCGTGGGCGCTTACGCATGGTGAGAGATAAAGCGGCCACGAGTGCGACCAGTAATACCACCGCGGCAATTTCAAACGCAAATACGTATTCGGTATATAGCACACCACCAAGTGCCTTGGTATTACTGAAGTCGGCGCTTTTCGGAGCCGGAGTGGCCACCGAGTCAAGTGAGAATATATCGTCGGTAACCACCGACCACATCAGTAACAACATGATTGTGGCGACGATAATACCGAGCGGTAATACACGACTGAAACCTTCGCGCATGCGCGCAATATTAATATCGAGCATCATTACCACGAACAGAAACAGCACCATCACCGCACCCACATAAACCAGCACCAGGGTGATGGCGAGAAACTCGGCTTCCAGGGTTATCCAGATGACCGCGCTGGTAAAAAATGTCAGTACCAGGAACAACGCGGCATTAATCGGATTTCGCACGGTCACTACCACGGTCGCCGTGGTAACGGTCATAAATGCAAAAACATAAAAAATTATCGCTTCAATCATTCTAATAATTACCGATAGGGTGCGTCAGCAGCGCGATCTGCAGCTAGCTGGGCCTCGTAGCGATCACCAATTTCGAGTAGCTTTTCCTTGGTCATAATATTTTCACCGCGATTCTCAAAGTGATACTCGAAAATATTGGTTTCGACAATTGAGTCGACCGGACAGGCTTCTTCGCAAAAGCCGCAGTAAATACATTTAAATAAATCGATATCATAGCGCGTGGTACGGCGCGTACCGTCCGCCCGTTGTTCGGATTCGATAGTAATGGCCAGCGCCGGACAAACCGCTTCGCATAGCTTACAGGCGATGCAACGCTCTTCGCCATTGGCGTATCGACGCAATGCGTGCAAACCCCTGAACCTGGGGCTGATCGGCGTTTTTTGCTCAGGGTATTGCACGGTAATTTTTTTGCGGAAAAAATACCGGCCGGTCACATTAAGGCCCTGTAGCAACTCGAGAAACAGGAAGCTTTTGAGGTAGTATTTTATCGTTGCAAACATATGATTACACCGACCAGGGACCCAGTTTAAGGTAGACCATCACCCCTTCAACCGTGATCCAGACAATGGTTACCGGGATTAACACTTTCCAGCCCAGGCGCATGATCTGGTCGTACCGATAGCGCGGGAAGGTGGCGCGAAACCAGAGGAATAAAAACATGAAAAACCCGGTCTTCAGGAACAACCAACCTATACTGTCCCCTGCCAGATCAGGCAAGGGGCTTAACCAGCCGCCAAAGAACATCAGCGAGGCCAGCATTGCGATCAAAATCATATTGGCGTATTCGGCGAGAAAAAATACAGCAAAAGTCATGCCTGAATACTCGACATGAAAACCGGCAACGATTTCGGATTCACCTTCGACCACGTCAAACGGAGCACGATTGGTTTCGGCCACACCCGATATCAAATAAACCATAAACAGGGGTAACAGCGGGATAAAAAACCAGTTTTCCACCCCACCTTCCTGCCGGGCTACAATTTCACCCAGATTCAGACTGCCCGCCGCCATTAATACGCCAACCAGTGCGAAACCCATCGCAATTTCGTAGGCGACAATCTGCGCGGCGGAACGCATCGCGCCCAGTAATGCGTATTTGGAATTGGAAGCCCAGCCGGCAATGATGACGCCATAAACACCCACCGACGTCATTGCCAGAATGTAAAGCAATCCGGCATTAATATCGGCAAACACCAGGGTATCGTTAAATGGCATGACTGCCCAGGCGGCCATGGCCGGTGCAAATGTCAAAACCGGTGCGATAAAAAACAGGTATTTATTCGAATTCGTCGGCAGTATTATTTCCTTGAACATCAATTTGAACATGTCGGCGAATGGCTGAAAAAGACCCTTGGGCCCGACACGATTGGGGCCCTTGCGACTTTGCATATAGCCGATGACCTTGCGTTCTGCGAGGGTGTAGTAGGCGACTATAATAAATAATGGCAACAGAATTACCAGGGCAAGTAATACGTTTGAAATAAAATACTGAAACCAGCCAGGCCAAAAATACTGCATCCATTCGGGCATATAGGAAACTATCTTCGAGACGAATTCGATCACGACACCCGCTCCAGTTCGACCACGCCATTAGCATCGCCCAGATTTTTCACCGTCTCGATGCCAGTGGGGATGTAGACGCAGCCATTCGGAACATCTTCGCTGATAATTAGGGGTAAAATTGCTGTACCCTGCCCTTGCCTGATATGCACCTGCTCGGAGTCGACAAGGTCTGACTTTTCCGCCAGCTGACGATTCATGGCAATACAACATTGCTGCGTCATCACGGGTGTGGCCTGTAATGGTGCGGACAGACGGGTCATGTCGTCGCAGGCATAAATTGGGGCTATACCAATTTTCTGGATAGACCGGGGTTTGACCGGCAAACGCTTCGCAGTCGACTCGATGCCACAGAAATTGTTTAGACTAACGTCTCGACAAAGCTCCCTGACTTCATTTTTAACCGCAGTCGAGTCGGAATAATCAAAATCTCCGGGCAGCAGGAACTGCCCGAGTGCAGATAGAATTTTCCAGCCCTGCCTGCTTGCTCCCCGGGCCTTGATACATCCTTTAAAGCTCTGCCACAGGCCTTCCACGTTGACAAAGGTTCCTGAAGTTTCGGCAAAGCCGGCCAACGGCAACACCAGGTCAGCGTGATCGTCGATATGCTGATTAGCATAGCTACTAATCGCAATGATAAATTCGTTATTGGCGGCAAGCTGCTGCACCAGCTCACTTTGGCTGATATCCAGTACCGGATTAATTCCAAAGCTGATTAAAACTCCGTGCTTCGAATCTAATATCTGCTGCGTATGCTGCCATTTCCCTTTCACAGCGACGCCACCTGGTAATCGATGCGGCAAACTTCCGGCTAGACAGGCACCGGCAGAATCCACCGATGGCGACAGGTAGCCCAGGCTCGATTCGCTGGCACTCGAAATAGCTTCGCATAATTCCTGAATCAAAGACAGATGCGGGCTGCTGAGTGCCTGGAGGCCAACTATGACCGCGCTATTTTTGCCAGACAGCAGAGAGTCTGCAACTGAAATGTGTTCTTTCTGGAGTTTGTAGCCATTCAGTAGGCCGCGTAAATGTTCAGATAATTCAGCATTTGATTTATCCGCCAACGCCAGCACCACACCGGCAAGATTGCTTATCAATTGTTCGGTCGAACCATTCATTTCTTCAAGCAATTCAAAATTATATTGTCCTGCAAAATGGCTATTCGAAGATACCCTGGCACCGTTATTAATTACCGCTTTGCGAATTCGATGCGAAAGCATCGGTTGTTCCTGGCGCAGGTTACCCGCAACGATCAGGCAGGCGTCGAGCGATTCCACCGACTCGAGCGATCTGCCCAGCCACGGCATAGTCGCGGACAGTTTCTGGGTAGAAAAATCAGTCTGATTCAGGCGATGGTCGATATTGCTGGAGCCCAGACCACGTATCAGCTTTTGAGCCAGGTAGTGCTCCTCCAGTGTTGCCTGCGGGCTGATTAGCGCTGCTATTTGATCGCCATCCTGATTGGCCACAGCCGACAGTTTTTCCACCGCGACATTCATTGCAGTTTCCCAGTCGACAGATTTTAACTGGCCATTTTCACGCAGCATCGGCGAAAGGATGCGGGTCTCATGTTTCGCGGCGGTGTAACTAAATCGATCCCGATCTGAAATCCACGACTCGTTAATTGCTTCATTTTCGCGCGGCACCACCCGTATCAGGTCGTTTCCGCGAGTATGTACAAAAATATTGGAACCGATGCAATCGTGTGGCGCGACACCCGGGTGTTGGGTCAATTCCCAGGGCCGGGCGGTGTAGCGCGAGGGCTTGGCTGTTAACGCGCCAACGGGGCATATATCGATCACATTACCCGAAAGTTCAGAGGATATGGATTTTTCGATAAAGGTTCCTATTTCGACACTCTCGCCCCGACCGGTAAGGCCCAGTTCGGGCAGTCCGGCAATTTCATCACCAAACCGAACGCAACGCGTGCAATGAATGCAGCGGGTGAAATCGGTGGCGATCAGGGGACCGATATTTTTATCCATCACCACACGCTTTTGCTCGGTATATTGCGATATGCCCTCGCCAAAGCCCATCGCAACATCCTGGAGCTCACACTCGCCACCCTGATCACATATCGGGCAATCAAGCGGGTGGTTGATCAACAGGAATTCCATGGTCGACTTTTGCGCAGCAATCGCCGCAGTCGATCGAGTTTGCACAACCATGCCGTCGACCACGTTCGTGGCGCAGGCTGGCATCGGCTTCGGTGATCGTTCGATTTCGACCAGGCACATACGGCAATTCGCCGCAACCGACAGCTTCTTGTGATAGCAAAACCGTGGGATGACGATATTGTTTTCATCCGCCACATCGATCAGCAGTCGTCCCGCCCGGGACTCAATCTGTTGTCCGTTGATCGTGAGTGTAATGCTGTCGCTCATTGATATCTTTGCTCTTAAATAGTCGTTAAGCGGCGTTTTCGATAATTGAACGCTTGTGCTCAACGTAGTATTCGAATTCGTGGCGATAATGCTTGATGAAACTCCATACCGGCATGGCTGCGGCATCACCGAGCGCGCAGATAGTCCGGCCCTCGATCTTATGTGACACCTCTTCCAGCCGCGTAATATCTTCGGGCAGTCCCTGACCGTCGACTATACGATTCAGCATGCGGTACAGCCATCCGGTACCCTCGCGGCAGGGTGTACATTGCCCGCAGGATTCGGAAAAATAAAACCGTGATATGCGACGCAGAGCCAGCACCATATCGGTCGTCTCGTCCATCACTATCACTGCACCTGATCCCAGCATTGAGCCAGCCTTTGCGATCGAATCATAATCCATCGTGCAATCCATCATAATACCGCCGGGCAGCACCGGCACCGAAGAACCACCGGGAATCACAGCCTTGAGTTTTCGGCCATTACTGACCCCACCCGCCATTTCGAGTAGATCCCTGAACGGGGTACCCATGTTGATTTCAAAATTACCCGGTTTGGCGACATGCCCGGAAACCGAGAACAGTTTTACGCCACCATTATTGGGAATACCAAAATCGGCAAACCATCGTGCACCATTGCGCATGATCGCCGGCACCGACGCCAATGACTCGGTATTATTGATCGTGGTCGGTTTTCCATACAAACCGTAATTGGCCGGAAACGGTGGTTTATACCGCGGCTGGCCTTTCTTGCCTTCGAGCGATTCGAGTAACGCGGTTTCTTCACCGCAGATGTAGGCTCCCGCACCCAGCGTGCCGTAAAGTTCAAAATTCACCCCGCTACCGAGTATATCCTGACCCAGGTAACCTGCTTCATAGGCTTCTTTCAGCGCGGCTTCAAATCGAATTGCGGGCTCGTCCATGAATTCACCACGCATATAATTGTAGCCAACCGTGGCACCGATGGCGTAGCCAGCAATCATCATGCCCTCGACCAGCGCATGCGGATTAAAACGCAGTATATCGCGGTCCTTGCAGGTACCGGGTTCTGACTCGTCTGAATTACACACCAGGTACTTTTGTCCCGCGCCATCGCCTGGCATGAAGCTCCATTTCAGGCCGGTCGGGAATCCCGCGCCACCACGACCTCGCAAACCTGAGGCCTTAACCTGTTCGATCACATCCCCCGGTGACATTTTATCACTCAGGATTTTTTTCAACGCCTGGTAACCACCCGATTTCAGATAGCTTTCCATGGTCCAGGGCTGGTCATATTGCAGGGTTGCAAAACAGACTTCATTGGCCATGACTACTCCAGCCCATCCAGAATTTCATCGACTTTTTCCGGTGTCAGATTTTCGTAATACTGGTGGTTAACCTGCATCATCGGACCACCCGCGCAGGCAGCCAGGCATTCTTCTTCGCATTTTAGATAAATGCGCCCATCTTCAGTGCTTTCACCAATTTTGATACCGAGTTTATTCTCGATATGATCGACGATAGTGTCCGAACCCATCAACATACAACTGATGTTGGTACAGATTGCGACATTATTTCTTGCCACCGGCTTGATCTCGTACATCGAGTAAAAAGACGCCACCTCATAGACATGAATAGCAGGTAACTCCAGGTATTCGGCCACTGCATCCATCAGATCGGTAGTCAGAAAACCCTGGTTTTGATGCTGTGCCACACTTAACGCCGATAACACGGCCGAACGTTTCTGGTCAGACGGGAACTTGCTGATCCAGTGATCAATTTCACCCCTGCTATGACTCGACAGTAATTCTATTTTGGATATTTTCTCGATAGCCATTATCTGTCGATCTCACCAAATACAATGTCCTGCGTGCCAATGATCGCCACCACGTCGGCAAGCATATGACCAGTCGCCATTTCATTCATAGCGGATAAATGGGCGAATCCCGGGGCGCGTACCTTCAACCGGTACGGCTTGTTGCTGCCATCCGAAACCAGGTAGACTCCAAACTCGCCTTTTGGGTGTTCTATCGCGGTATAGACCTCGCCCTCGGGCAGCGTATAGCCCTCGGTAAACAATTTGAAGTGGTGAATCAGGCCTTCCATGTCGGCTTTAATCACTTCGCGACGTGGCGCCGCAACCTTGTGATTCTCGGTCATGACGATACCTGGGTTCACGCGTAACCATTCGATACACTGCTTTATGATTCGATTCGACTGACGCATCTCCTCGATTCGCACCAGGTATCGATCATAACAATCGCCGTTGGTACCGACAGGAATATCGAAATCCATGCGGTCGTATACTTCGTAGGGCTGTTTTTTTCGCAAATCCCATTCAACACCGGAACCCCGCAACATAGGCCCGGTAAAGCCGAGCTGGTAGGCACGTTCCTCGGATACAATGCCAATATCGACGGTACGTTGTTTCCAGATTCGATTGTCGGTCAACAGGGTCTCGTATTCATCGATGTAGCCGGGAAAGCGTCGGGTAAAATCCTCGCTAAAATCAAGCAAACTTCCCCGCCTGTTTTTATTCAGGCTCGCGGCTTCGCGCTTGCTGCGCCAGCGGCTCTCCTGGTATTGTGGCATGGCATCGGGCAGGTCGCGTGCTACACCACCCGGTCGGTAGTAGGTTGCGTGCATGCGCGCCCCCGACACCGCCTCGTACAGGTCCATCAAATCCTCACGCTCGCGAAACGCGTACAGAAACATGGTCATAGCGCCGACGTCGAGTGCGTGCGTTCCTATCCACATCAGGTGATTAAGGATGCGCGTAATTTCATCAAACATGACACGTATATATTTGGCACGTTCGGGAATATCCAGTTCGAGCAATTTTTCAATCGCCAACACGTAGCCGTGTTCATTGCACATCATCGATACATAGTCGAGGCGATCCATGTAACCGATGGTCTGATTGTAGGGCTTGGTTTCCGCCAGTTTCTCGGTACCGCGATGCAACAGTCCAATATGCGGGTCCGCGCGCTCGATCACCTCGCCATCGAGTTCCAGTACCAGGCGCAAAACGCCATGCGCAGCCGGATGTTGAGGGCCGAAGTTAAGCGTGTAGTTTTTAATTTCAGGCATCGCCGTTTGTCTCGTCCTGCGCATCCGCAATATAGCGATGATCTTTCCTGATGACTTTAGGTACCAGAACCCTCGGTTCAATCGTTACCGGCTCATAAACGACGCGTTCCTTTTCCGGGTCATAGCGCATTTCGACATGACCAACGAGTGGAAAATCCTTACGAAACGGATGCCCGACAAATCCGTAATCGGTCAATATTCGACGTAAATCAGGATGGTCGCTAAACAAGATGCCGAACAGATCGAAGGCCTCACGTTCATACCAGTCTGCAACGGCCCATACATTGGTAACCGTGGGTACAACCGGGAAGTCGTCGTTCGGGGCATAAACTTTCAATCTCAATCGAAGGTTTTTACTGTAGGATAATAAATGACAGGAAACTGCAAATCGACCTCCCTGTTCGCTAACCGATTCGAGCTCGTCGCCGAACTGTAGTCGACCAGCTGTGGTGGCATCATCGACCCCGCGGCTAAAACCTGCTCGACTGGCATCGTTGGTTTGCCACTCCGCCTGGCCGAACTGCGAATAATCCACACCGCTTAAATCGACCAATTGGCTAAAGCCAAACTCACTGCTGTCACGTAACTCGGTAGCGACTTCAATATAGTGATCTACCGTGACAACAGCAGTAATTTCCCCGAATTCAAATTTCACCGAGCTGAACTTGTCAGCGAAATTACTGCGCAGGGAATCAGCCAGTTGCTGCTTGGAAATTGACATTATCGGGCTATGGTATTGGTGCGCTTTATTTTGTTTTGCAGCTGCAAAATCCCATAAAGCAGCGCTTCCGCCGTTGGCGGACAACCCGGTACATAGACATCCACCGGTACAACGCGATCACAGCCGCGCACTACCGCGTAGGAATAATGATAATAACCACCACCATTGGCACAGGATCCCATCGAGATTACCCAGCGCGGTTCGGCCATCTGGTCGTAGACCTTGCGTAGTGCCGGTGCCATTTTATTGACCAGCGTGCCGGCTACAATCATTACATCCGATTGCCTCGGACTAGGACGGAAAATGATACCGAAGCGGTCGAGGTCGTAACGCGAGGCGCCCGCCTGCATCATCTCGACCGCACAACAGGCGAGACCGAAAGTCATCGGCCACATAGAGCCGGTACGTGCCCAGTTGATCAGTTTGTCGGCAGTAGTGGTCATGAATCCCTGCTCGAATACACCCTCTATTCCCATTCGAGCGCCCCTCTTTTCCATTCGTAAATAAAGCCGACTACCAGTACGCTGAGAAATATCGCCATCGAAACCAGGCCAAAGGTGCCAATTTGATCGAGTACGATTGCCCAGGGAAACAGGAAGGCGATTTCCAGGTCAAAAATAATAAATAAGATAGCGACCAGGTAATAGCGCACGTCGAATTTCATACGGCTGTCTTCGAAGGCTTCGAAACCACACTCGTAGGGCGAGTTTTTTTCGGCATCCGGTCGAGAAGGACCGAGAATTTTCCCGGCGATGATGAATAACGAACCCATTGCCAGTGTTACGAACATAAAAATCAAAATTGGCAGGTAGTTACCTAACATGATATGAGGGTGCCTCAGGAGAAAGTGGCTATTTCTAGTTTGCAGCCAGTCTATTGTGGTGCGAATATAGAGTCAAGGAAACTCAAAAACCGAGTAGCATCCGGGCACCGACGGTCTTCTAATTACGGGGACACAATACGTAATTACGGTAATTACGGGGACACAGTACGTAATTAGTTAGTTATCATTGGGCCTTCGGTCCTGGCTTCAGAGGTCGAAGCGACCGCCCGCAAATATCTTCCAATAGGTTCACGAATGATTCAGAACCAAGTGGCCGACCGGTTCTTCCGTGAAGTCGTATTAAATCATCATCCCGATTTGAGTTGTTCGTGGTCAGATACTCCGACCAATTACCGACCCGTTGAAGCATGGGATCTACTTTTACCAGATCATCGTCGGTTCCCTTGAGGTGGGCTCTGGCACTCGACCATTTCCACAGTTCGGGAGAACTCACAAGACTAGCCTTGACGGGATTGCGTTCGACATAACGCACCGTAGAATAGAGATAAAATTCATCCATTGGGAAGGATGCGAATCGTCCTTGCCACAAATATCCTCTCCAGTTTTCACGATAATTGATATAGCGCGTATAACGGCGGTGTGCTTCTCCGATTGCTAGTGCCAGGTTGGTCTCCTTGTTCGGTACAACCACAAGATGGACATGGTTGGGCATTAAACAATAGGCCCATACTTCAATTTTGGCGCTAACGCAAAATCGGGATATCAGCTGAATATATAGCTGGTAATCCTCATCGTAAAAAAAGACCTTCTGCTTTCGATTCCCTCGTTGGGTGATGTGGTGCGGTATTCCGGGAATCACCACTCTAGCCATCCTGGCCATAACCTTCTCCTTATATTTGGTGTTTAAAATTTTTAGCGTTATTAGTTTAACCTATATGGAATGCCATTTGGAATCCCAAGTTACCGTGAATTGCGTACTGTGTCCCCAGAATTATGTCCCAAGTTACCGTGAATTGCGTACTGTGTCCCCAGAATTATGTCCCCAGAATTAATCGCTATCCGGGTCGACCGTCGATGCTGGACCGGCAGAGAATGGGCAAATAAAAGACAACAAATAATCCGTAACCCAACAACCAGAAAAAAATACTGAGTGAGTAACTCGCGTAATGACTCGAACCTGGCCAGGTTAATGGCAACCAGATGCGACAAATATAAGCGCCACACAGGCATATAAACCCAATACTAATCCAGGGGCTTATGACGAGTGGGCGGCCAGTGTGACCGAGAGAAACCCGTGACATCATCGCCAGAATAAGGAGGCCCATTCCTCCCAGCGTGAAACTATGTAAAAGAGTTGTGTATTGATTGGCAAATCCGTCAAACCACTCCAGCGTCAAACCGGCATACCCGAGGGCACAGAGGAAAAATCCCAGTAGGATAAACAGGTAGGCACAGTGTAGCGACCATAACAATGGGACTTTGACCGTTATCCAGGGGCGCCAGCTCAGGAATCGCAACAAATTGGACAGGCCAGCGACCAGAAACATAGCGGCCACCAAAATCGTTGGCAGTAAAGGAATGAAACCGAACAGGTGAACCAGAGCCAAAGTGGCCACGCTGATGATAGATAGTATTTCTACACCCGGATTGGTCTTCGCTCTGGCGGTTGCGGTGCCATTGGCAGTGAAAAATGGAATGACACGACCGCCGAGTACTACCATCATCAAAACAATCAAAAAAACACCGCTATGACTGGCTTGCCTGGCGAGTGCACCATCACCCTGAACGATAGCCCAGTGCATTTGGGCATTGCTGACGGTTAACAATATCAAGACAGGGATAAACACGAGGTTGCGAAATTGGCGCACGCGCCAAACCAGCCTTCCTAGAACACAAGCGACCACGGGCAGAAATGCTAAATCAAGCCAGGGTAATACCGGTTCGATGGCTTCGATCGGGAAAAGCAGGAGTAGTCGAGGTAGCAACCAGAGTAAAAAGAGTCCTGCTAGTGGCCAGCCATATATACTATCTTGCGCGGTCCAACTTTGAACTGCGGTTAAGAGGAATCCGGCGATAATTGCGACTACAAACCCAAACAACATTTCGTGCGCATGCCACCACAGCCAGCCACCATGCGGAGCCCAGTTCATTCCCGTCAGCCAGAAACCTCCCCACAGGGCCAGAGCAACTATCGAAAATACCGCACCAAAGAGAAAAAATGGACGAAACGCCATACGCAGTAAAGGTAGCGTGCGGTTGGTTTTTTCAGGATCGACGATATTGAACATAAAATCTTCCGGTAAATACAATCAGGGTCATTATCGCTAATTGCGGTAATTACGGGGACACAGTAATTACGGGGACACAATACGTAACTAGCTAGATATCATTGAGCTTTCGGTCCTGGCTTTAGAATAGGCCCATATATAAAAATCTCGACTTAGGTAGACAGAAAATACTGTTATCTACCTATTTTGGAGTCGAGGATAATGGTAGTTTTGGAAATTTATTCCACTGACCGGATTATTGCCAGTGAAATCGGTGCCGAGGTGGTTTGACTCAATCATTCGAGCCTCGAAATTATCCGCAACGCTCCGAAGTCTTTAGCGGCCTTTATTCTATATCTTTACTTTGTTTCTATATATGGTGCCGATGGCCGGAGTCGAACCGGCACAGCTTTCGCCACTACCCCCTCAAGATAGCGTGTCTACCAATTCCACCACATCGGCTAATTTATTTTGTTAACCTGTAAAAGTAGCCCGGGCTACTCGGCAGGTGGCAAATCAGAATTTGTCTGTGTACCTGTGGTTGACTCAGCCGGCGGCATATCCTGATTATCACCCGTAATCGCCTGCTCCTGCTCGCTTTCGACAGCAGTAACAGATTGCATAATACTGTCGGGAACTTCTCGATGACTGCCCACGTAGGCGAGTGACAAACAAACGATAAAAAACAGGGTGGCGACTACGCCCGTTGATTTACTCAGAAAATTGCCCGAGCCTCGCGCACCGAATACCGAAGCGGAAGCACCACTACCAAAAGCAGCACCGGCATCGGCACCCTTACCGTGTTGCAATAACACCAGTGTAATTAGAACAATCGAAAGCAGGACCTGGGCTATCGATAATAAGCTATTTATGTTTTCCATCTGAATTCCTAAGCGGATTGACTGATCGCGAGAAAATCGACCGCCTTCAACGAGGCGCCTCCGATTAAACCACCATCAATGTCGGGTTTTGATAATAATTCACCGGCATTTGCCGGGTTCATACTACCACCATATAAAATTTGTACCTTGTCAGCGACCCCGGTATCCAGCGCCGAAAGTTTTTCACGGATAAATCCATGTACTGCCTGGGCCTGCTCTGGTGTCGCTACCCTACCAGTGCCTATCGCCCAAACCGGTTCGTAGGCAATCACGCTATGCCCTATCACGGAAACACCTTGTGGCTCAATTACCGCGTCGAGCTGCCGTGCCACGATTTCTTCGGTGACCCCTTGTTCCCTTTGTTCCAGCGTTTCGCCAATGCACAGTATCGGCACCAGTCCCGACCCCACCGCCATTGCAAATCGCCTGGCTACCAGTTCGTCGCTCTCCTGGTACAAAGCCCGTCTTTCTGAATGTCCGACGATCGCATATTGGCATCCACACTCCGTTAGCATCGATGCCGAAATCTCTCCGGTAAAGGCGCCAGTTTCCCGGTCGCACACATTTTGGGCACCGAGTTCTATATCGGTTCCATCAAGCATGCCTCCGACTTTCATCAGATAAACTGCTGGCGGACACACTGCGAGCCGAGCTTTTCCGGCCTCCCCTGCTTTAATCCCCTCAACCAGTTCGATCACAGAATGCAGTGAACCATTCATTTTCCAGTTGCCGGCTATCAGCGGTGTTCTCATCGGTTAAAACCTTCTAACAGTCTGTAAAGCGGCGGCAAAGGGTACTCATCTACGCCGAAAAAATCAATCTCGAAATTAAGAAATCTGCCAATAGGTGGTTCAGTATTCCCATACCGTGGATTACACCCGTTTCAGCCTGGCGCGGACTCGGAAACACTGGCAGCCAGCTCATGAGCCAGTTTATCGACCAGGGTTCGGTCCTGGCCTTCAACCATAACCCGAATCAGGGGTTCGGTGCCCGATGCCCGAAGCAGCACCCTGCCACTGCCAGTTAATTCAGATTCGGCAGCCCGCACCGCATCCTGAATTACCGGCATTGCCTGCAAATCGATTTTACTGGATACCGGAACGTTAATCATGGTTTGCGGATACAGGCTCATGTCGGCACAGGCATCACTCAAACTAATGCCCCTGTCAACCAGCCAGTCAAGTACCTGGAGGGCGGCAATAATACCATCCCCGGTAGTAGTTTTATCGAGACAGATAATATGACCCGAAGATTCTCCACCCAGGCTCCAGCCCTTTTCCACCAGCTTCTCGAGGACATAGCGATCACCGACCTTGGCTCTCTCAAACGAAATACCTTCTCTTTCCAGTGCGTGTTCAAGACCCAGGTTGCTCATCAATGTCCCAACCACACCGCCTGACATTTCGTGGTTCAGGAGTTTACTCCTGGCGATAATATACAAAAGCTGGTCACCATCTTTTAAGTCACCACTGGAATCCACCATCATCATGCGGTCACCGTCACCGTCGAAAGCAATGCCGATATCTGCCTGCTGCTCCAGTACCACCGAGCGTAAATGTTCCGGATGCATGGCACCCACATCTTTGTTGATATTCAATCCATCCGGTTTGGTACCAATTTCGATCACTTCGGCGCCCAGTTCCCGAAACACGGTAGGAGCGATGTGATAGGTGGCGCCATGTGCGCAGTCAACCACTATTTTTATGCCGCGTAAGGTAGTATTAAACGGGATCGAGCTCTTGCAAAACTCGATGTAACGACCCTTGGCATCGTCCATACGACTAGCCTTGCCAATTTGTGCAGATTCGACCATCTCCAGTGGTTGATCGATCATCAGTTCAATGGTTTCTTCGGTTTCATCGGGTAGCTTAAAACCATCGCCATTAAAAAACTTTACGCCGTCATCATGATATGGATTGTGCGACGCGCTGATTACTATACCGGCCGTGGCCCGTTGCGCCCTTGTCAGGTAGGCAATAGCCGGCGTTGGCATTGGTCCCAGTAGCAATACGTCGAGCCCGGCTGCGGCAAGCCCTGCTTCGAGGGCCGATTCAAACATATATCCCGATATTCGAGTATCCTTGCCAATGACTACGGTGCCCCGGTTTTCCCGGGACAATACCTTACCTGCTGCCCAGCCAATTTTCATCACGAACTCGACCGTCATCGGCTCTACACCAACCTTACCTCTGATACCGTCGGTTCCAAAATAGCGGCGACTCATTATTATTCCTCTTCTCTATCCTTCAGTTTGATTCAGCGCATCGACCATTGCGATTGCATCAATCGATTGCGAAACATCGTGTACTCTAATAATGTCTGCACCCTGCATTGCGGCAATCACCGCACTTGATATACTGCCATACAAGCGCTGATCTACCGGCTTGTCAAGTATCGTGCCGATCATGCTTTTCCTGGACAGGCCGACCAATAGCGGCACGCCCAGCGATTTAAATTTGTGCAGTGATTTTAGCAGTAACAAATTGTGTCGCAGGGTTTTACCAAACCCGAAGCCGGGATCGACAATAATATTTTTTTTGCCGATGCCTGCCTTTATCGCCGCATCGATACGTTGCTGCAAAAAATCCATCACCTCTACGACCACATCGGCATAAAAGGGGTTTTTTTGCATCGTTTCCGGGGTCCCCTGCATATGCATCAAACACACTGATACATCGAGCTCGGCTGCTACTTCGAGAGAGTTTTCCTGCTGCAAAGCCCAGATGCTATTAATCAGGGACGCTCCGGCTGCAACCGCTTGCCGCATAACCTCGGGCTTGCTGGTATCGATAGATATGGGGATATCGGATACTTCGCGAAGTGCTTTTATCAGTGGAACCGTGCGTTCAAGCTCTTCGTCAAGGTCGACATTTCTGGATCCTGGTCGAGTTGATTCTCCACCCACATCGAGAATATCAGCGCCGACTTCTATCAACTGTTGGGCATGTCGGAAGGCTTTCTCGGTGGTATCGTATAGACCGCCGTCTGAAAAAGAGTCTGGAGTGGTATTGATCACGCCCATCACCCTGACCCGATTTGATTGATTGCGGTAGAGCATAAGTAAGCAAAGACAGGTTACCCGATCCTTGCCGTCGTTATTCGCTAATGGAGCTTGGCCGGGTCGGACAGGTCCGGGTCTGGATCTGGATCTGAATCTGGGTCATCCTCGGTGGCCGATTTACTCGGAGTATCACCACTCTTGCCCGAAGGTTTGGTTTCATCGTCGCCCCAGTCTTTGGGGGGGCCTGGTTCCTTGCCTTCCATAATCTTATCGATCTGAGCGGCATCGACGGTTTCGTATTTCATCAAGGCGTCGGCCATCAGGTGCAACTTGTCTTCATTCTCTTTCAACAGCCCTACGGCACGCTTGTAATTTCTATCGATTATGCTGCGAATCTCTGAATCTATCGCATGGGCAGTTTCGTCCGACACGGTTTTCTGCCGGCCCACTGTTTTGCCGAGGAAAACTTCGCCCTCATCTTCATTATAGGTTAACGGACCCATGCGATCAGACATACCCCACTGGGTAACCATGCTGCGGGCAATACTGGTGGCACGTTCGATATCGTTCGAGGCACCGGTGGTAACCGCTTCTTCGCCAAATATCTGTTCCTCGGCTATTCGGCCGCCCGACAGACTGGAGATCTGGCTTTCGAGATGTTGTTTACTACGGCTGTAACGGTCATCTTCCGGCAGGAACATGGTCACACCAAGCGCGCGACCCCGTGGAATGATACTGACCTTGTAAACCGGATCATGATCGGGCACCAGTCGTCCAACAATAGCATGCCCGGCTTCGTGGTAAGCGGTCAGCTTTTTCTCAGATTCCTTCATGATCATTGACTTACGTTCCGCGCCCATCATGATCTTGTCCTTGGCACGTTCAAATTCGGCCATGGTGACCAGCTTCTTATCCGCCCTGGCAGCAAACAGGGCTGCTTCATTGACCAGATTAGCGAGGTCGGCGCCTGAAAATCCCGGTGTGCCTCGCGCGATTATCATCGCATCGACATCTTCCGCCGTGGGTACTTTACGCATATGAACCTTCAATATCTGAGAGCGGCCACGTACATCGGGTAATGGCACGACTACCTGCCTGTCAAATCGCCCTGGACGCAGCAATGCGGGATCGAGTACGTCGGGACGGTTAGTCGCGGCTATGACGATGACGCCTTCGTTACCTTCGAATCCATCCATTTCAACCAGTAACTGGTTTAGGGTCTGCTCGCGTTCGTCATGCCCCCCACCGAGGCCAGCACCACGATGGCGACCCACGGCATCGATCTCGTCAATAAAAATAATGCAGGGCGCATGCTTTTTAGCCTGCTCGAACATATCACGAACCCGTGAAGCTCCAACACCGACAAACATTTCGACAAAATCTGAGCCTGATATCGTGTAAAACGGCACCTTGGCTTCACCCGATATAGCCTTGGCCAACAGGGTTTTACCGGTTCCCGGAGAACCTACCATTAACACGCCCCTTGGAATCTTGCCACCGAGTTTCTGAAACTTGGATGGGTCGCGTAAAAATTCAACCAGTTCGGCCACCTCTTCCTTGGCCTCGTCTACCCCGGCCACGTCATTAAAGGTAATATTAACCTGATCTTCGCTCAGCAATCGAGCTTTGCTCTTACCAAATGACATTGCACCGCGGCCACCCCCGCCCTGCATTTGACGCATAAAAAATATCCACAAACCGATTAAAACGACAAACGGGAACCAGCTGACGAAAATATGGGTAAGTAAAGAGGGTTGCTCGGGGGGTTTGCCGATAATTGCGACGTTAGCACGCTCCAGATCGCCAATTAAAGCCGAGTTACTGGTTTCCGGACTATAGGTATTAAACTGGGCTCCGGAACTCATCTTGCCAGTAATATTCTGGCCTTCAATCATGACTTCACTGACTTGCCCCTGCTTTACCTGGGTCAGAAAATCCGAATAAATCAGGGTCTGGGTGCTGCTCGAGCGATCACCGAAATTCTGGAATACCGACAAAAGTACGACGGCAATGACTATCCATAAAACTAAATTCTTAGCTACATCATTCACTATAATTATGACCTATTTTTTCGCTTACTCGCGATCTGAATTCATTTTACCGCTATTCCTAGTAGATACTAGCGTAATTTGGGCAAAACATTAGGGTCTAAGACCACTACAGACCGCATAAATTTCACGTGATCGCGCCCTCGAGGCTTTCGGCTTACGAAACTTGACGCTTTTAAAGGCCAATCGAAAGGCGGATGTTAGCGCCTCAAACCCTTCACCCTGGAACAGTTTGACGACAAAACTTCCATTTTCGTTTAAACAATCTCGCGCCAATTCGAAAGCTAATTCAGCCAGGTAAACCGACCTGGGCTGATCAACCGTATCTACTCCACTTATATTGGGGGCCATATCAGATAAAACAAGATCAAATGGCTGCCTGTCGATCAGATCCAGAATTTGGTCAAGAGTTTCACGCTCTGTGAAATCACCCTTAATAAATTCCACACCGGCAATGGGTTCGACAGGTAATAGATCGACAGCGATCAGTCGTCCCTCGTTACCCACAATCCGGGCGGCGTACTCGCTCCACCCGCCCGGTGCCGCGCCCAGATCGAGAATAAATTGCCCAGGCTTTAGAACCTGATCCTTGTGTTGAATCTCGATCAGCTTGTACACCGCACGAGATCGGTATCCATCCCTGCGCGCCTGCAACACATAGACGTCATCGTGATGTTCCTTGAGCCATTTTTGACTACTTTTAGAGCGTGACATTATTTGAATCCTTCACACAAAAAGCGGGTTAAAGCTGTGATAGTATGCGCCATTTCTCAATCAACTGACGAGTACCGGCAATCATTAAATGAGACTAAACAAGGCACAAATCAAACGACTACGGGCCGAATCGCACCGCCTGAAACTCAAACCGGTAGTTATGATCGGGCAAAACGGTCTGAGTGATAATGTGCAAAATGAATTAGCCATTGCTATTGAGCAGCACGAGTTGATCAAAATTCGGATTCCTGCTCTGGATAAAGCCGGAAAAAAACAATTGGCCGAAACCATTTGTGTCCGTAATCAGGCAGAGCTTATAACTGCAATTGGCCATGTCATTGTCATCTATCGACGAAACGAAAAAACACAGCGCTTCGAGACACTACTTAGTCGATAAGTGACTTATTCTGACTGTTAGCGGTAATGGACCCCGGTAATTTCATACTCTCGCACACCTGCCGGTGCCTGTACCGCTATTTCTTCACCTTCTTCTCCGCCAATCAATGCCCGGGCTATAGGCGAACTGATCGCGATTCGGTTCTGGCTGATATCGGCTTCGATATCACCCACGATCTGATAGCTCACTTCCTCTTCGCTCTCAATATCGATCAAATCCACCGTACATCCAAATACGATTCGCTTACCCTGGGCTAGTTGTGTCACGTCAATAATTTGAGCATTAGACAAAGCGGTCTCTAGCTCGGCGATTCGTCCTTCCATGAAACCCTGTTCTTCCCGTGCCGCGTGATATTCAGCATTTTCCTTCAGGTCGCCATGGTCTCTGGCTACCGCAATCGCCTCTACCACGCGGGGTCTTTTGACAAATTTAAGGTTCTTCAGTTCTTCTTTAAGCCTTTCTGCCCCCACGGCAGTCAGCGGTATTTGATTCATAGTTAATTCCCTGAACGAGTACTTAATGTAACGATTGCAACCGGTAGACGTCTTTTATTTCGCGATGCGACATCGCCATGCAAGTGGCCCTGCCACCCGAAAGGGTCGTGGTATAACTGACCGAATGCATTAATGCCTCTCGACGTATGGTATAGGAATCGGCTATTGCCGAACGGCCTTCGGTGGTATTGACAATTAATACAATTTCATCGTTTTTTATCATATCGACGACATGTGGTCTGCCTTCTTTCACCTTGTTGACCTGTCGACAGTTGATACCGGCTGCCTGGATCACCTTGGCGGTACCACCCGTGGCTACAAGATTAAAGCCCCGCTCCTGAAAGGACCTGGCAAGATCAACTATGCCTTTCTTGTCGTTATCGCGAACACTGAGGAATACCGTACCCGGTTCGGGTATTTCGCCACCTGCGGCTATCATACCCTTGGCAAATGCTTCGGCGAAAGATTTTCCGATTCCCATAACCTCGCCTGTCGACTTCATTTCAGGCCCCAGGATCGGATCCACCCCGTGGAATTTGGCAAATGGAAATACCGATTCTTTCACTGACACAAATTCCGGCACGACCTGTTCGGTGCATCGCTGTTGTGAGAGTGTCTGCCCGACCATGCAGCGCGCCGCGACTTTCGCCAACGCCAGGCCGGTGGCCTTGGACACGAACGGCACAGTACGGGATGCGCGCGGATTGACCTCAAGGATATAGATATCATTGCCCTTGATTGCAAACTGGGTATTCATCAAGCCAACCACACCTAGCGCTTTAGCCATCAGGCTAACCTGTTCACACAGCTGTTGCTGGATTTCAGCGGATAATGTGTAGGGAGGCAGTGAACAGGCAGAGTCTCCGGAATGTACCCCGGCCTGTTCAATATGCTCCATCAAACCACCGATCAACACGTTTTCACCGTCACATACCGCGTCTACATCGACCTCGACCGCCTCGTCCAGAAAGCGGTCCAGCAGCACCGGTGAATCCTGGGTTACCTGAACCGCCTGTTTCATGTATCGCGCCAGGTCTTCCTGATCATAAACGATCTCCATTGCCCGCCCACCCAACACATACGATGGCCGTACAACCAGAGGAAACCCGACCTGCTCGGCGAGGTCAACCGAGGTTTCAACATCGAAAGCGATTCGATTAGGCGGTTGGCGTAAACCGAGCCGATCGATTAACTGCTGGAATCTCTCGCGGTCTTCGGCCAGATCGATGGAATCAGGCGTCGTGCCGATGATAGGAACATCGGCCGCTTCGAGCGCACGCGCGAGATTTAACGGCGTCTGCCCACCAAACTGTACAATCACTCCCTTGGGCTTCTCCAGGTGGATGACTTCGAGCACATCTTCAAAGGTCAGCGGCTCGAAATAGAGTCGATCCGACGTATCATAATCGGTCGAAACCGTTTCAGGATTACAGTTGATCATGATTGTTTCATATCCATCTTCACGCAGCGCCATCGCAGCGTGTACACAGCAGTAATCGAATTCGATACCCTGCCCGATCCGGTTTGGACCACCACCGAGGACGATGATTTTATCTCGATCACCTGGATCGGCTTCGCACTCCTGCTCGTAGCTTGAATACAGGTAGGCGGTCGCTGAAGAAAATTCCGCCGCACAGGTATCGACACGTTTATAGACGGGACGCACACCCATTTCTCGCCGGCGGTTTCCGATATCGAGTTCGGTACTGGCGAGTAGTTTTGCCAGGCGGCTGTCGGAAAAGCCTTTTCGTTTGAGGAAACGAAACTCGTCGGCTGTCAGTTTTTCCACTTTTTTGCCTGTTAAATCTTTTTCTGTACAGACCAAATCTTCGATCTGCGCCAAAAACCAGGGGTCGATAGCGGTGTGTTGAAAAATTTTCTCCTGGCTGTAACCGGAGCGAAACGCATCCGCGACATACCAGATTCGTTTAGCACCGGGCAGGCGTAGTTCCTTGCGATAGAGATCTTCGAGCTCATCTTCGCTCAATGTCTGGTCGACTATTTCGTCCAGACCATCGACACCAGTCTCCAATCCGCGTAGCGCTTTCTGGAAAGATTCCTGAAAACTGCGGCCAATGGCCATGACCTCGCCAACCGATTTCATCTGCGTCGACAATCGATCGTCGGCTTGCGGAAATTTTTCAAAGGTAAAGCGGGGTATCTTTGTGACCACATAGTCGATAGTCGGCTCAAACGAAGCCGGGGTAGCACCGCCGGTAATATCATTGCGCAATTCGTCAAGCGTGTAACCTATGGCCAGCTTCGCTGCAATCTTGGCAATCGGAAACCCGGTGGCCTTGGATGCTAGCGCTGAAGAGCGTGATACCCTCGGATTCATCTCGATTATTATCATTTCCCCGTCGACCGGATTAATCGCAAACTGGACATTCGAGCCACCGGTTTCGACCCCGATTTTGCGTAATACCGCGAGCGAGGCGTTGCGCATAATCTGGTATTCCTTGTCGGTCAGGGTTTGTGCCGGTGCCACGGTAATCGAATCACCGGTATGCACGCCCATTGGATCTACATTTTCGATCGAACAAATGATGATGCAGTTATCTTTTTTATCGCGCACCACTTCCATTTCGTATTCTTTCCAGCCCAGCACCGAGGTTTCGATCAGCACCTCGGAGGTTGGCGATAAATCCAGTCCACGTTTGATGATGTCTTCGAACTCTTCCTTGTTGTAGGCGATTCCGCCACCACTACCACCCATTGTGAAGGAAGGTCTAATAATCACTGGAAAGCCTATCTGCGATTGACCCTGCCAGGCTTCTTCGAGACTGTGTGCAATAAACGCGCGTGGCGTATGCAGACCGATTTCCGTCATGGCCTTGCGGAACAGTTCGCGATCTTCGGCCATATCGATGGCCTCGCGACTGGCGCCGATCATATCTACCTTGTATTTTTTCAATACACCTTCACGATCCAGATCGAGTGCACAGTTGAGTGCGGTTTGTCCTCCCATGGTCGGCAGCAACACATCCGGCCGCTCCTTTTTGATAATCTTTTCTACCACCTTCCAGTTTATCGGCTCAATATAGATCGAATCTGCCGAGTCCGGATCGGTCATAATGGTAGCGGGATTCGAATTGATCAAAATAACACGAATGCCTTCCTCCTTTAAGGCCTTGCAGGCCTGGGCACCCGAGTAGTCAAATTCGCAGGCCTGGCCGATTACAATAGGGCCTGCACCTATAATTAGTACCGATTTTATATCAGTTCGGCGCGGCATCAGGCTTTCCGCGCATTGGCAACATGGTTCGCCTGCGCCTCTATCAATTCGAAGAAATGGTCAAATAAAGACGCGACGTCGTGTGGTCCGGGGCTAGCTTCCGGGTGCCCCTGAAAACCGAATGCCGCCCTGTCGTTATGGTGTACCGCTTGCAGGCTATCGTCGAACAGGGACCTGTGGGTTGCACGCAGACAATCCGGCAGGCTCTCTTCATCAACGGCAAACCCGTGATTCTGGCTGCTAATCATTACTTTACCACTATCGAGGTTTTGCACCGGATGATTGGCCCCGTGATGGCCGAATTTCATTTTCATGGATTTCGCACCGCAAGCCAGACTCAGCAGCTGGTGTCCGAGACAAATTCCAAATACCGGGATATCGGTCTGTAAAATTTTTGCGATCGCCTCGATCGCATAATCGCAGGGTTCCGGGTCACCGGGTCCGTTTGACAGGAATACACCGTCGGGATTCATTTTCAACACGGACTCAGCCGTTGTCTGGGCGGGTACCACGGTAACCCTGGCGCCACGATCAACCAGCATGCAGAGGATATTTTTCTTGATACCGTAATCGTAGGCAACGATATGGAAACGACCGTCATTTTTAAGCTGGTACCCCGTTTCTAATGACCAGGTTGAGTGTGACCAGTCATAGGCTTTTGTTGTCGATACCACCTTTGCCAGATCCATACCCGCGAGACCGGCGAATGAGCGAGCGGCTTCAATGGCTTTCTCGGCCAAGATGCTGTCCGCGGCCATTATTGCTCCATTTTGTGCACCCTTATCGCGCAGTAAACGCGTCAGTTTGCGGGTATCAATATCTGCGATTGCGATCACATTACGGTCAACCAGATAATCTTCCAGGCTGCCCTCGCTGCGCCAGTTACTCGCCTGCAGGGGCAGGTCCCTGATGATCAATCCACTGGCATGGATGTCGGTGGCTTCTTCATCCTCGCTATTGACACCGGTGTTTCCAATATGGGGATATGTCAGCGTGACAATTTGTCGGCAATAAGAGGGGTCGGTGAGAATTTCCTGGTAGCCGGTCATCGCGGTATTAAAAACAACCTCACCAGAGGTAATTCCGTCGATTCCGATCGATCGACCTTCAAATATGGTCCCGTCCTGCAGGACCAATATTGCTGGTTTTGGCACAAACCCTCCGCGTTCAAAAAAATGCGTGCGCACACGAACAAGAGGAACCAACGGCTCTCCCCTTGTCGAAAACTCTTAAGACATTAACACCGCGGAAGCGGCATCTTCTTGAGGGAGTATTGTATGACTATTGCGGAGTTGCGTCTACGCTTGAGTATCATTTTAAATTCGCATTTGAAGGTAATTTTTTAACACTTGTGGTCGAACAACCAAGGTTTGACCACTAACTTAAAACGCAATCAGGCCGACAGGTACCTGACAACTGCAGGCGCTTTCCTGCGCAGGCCATACTTCTTTATTCTCTCGCGTAGGGTGCTCGGCGCCAAACCCAGCCTGGCCGCTGCACCACCATCCCCTTCAATTTTCCATCCACAGTCTTCTAGGGCGTTTTTCATCATTTCCTGCTCCATTTCCCCGATGGTTTTATCCGTCCGTTGCGGGTTTTGCGAGGTCAAATTTAAATCGAATGCTTCCTCCAGTTGCAACGAAGGTCCTTCCGACAGGATAATCGCGCGCTCGATGATATTTTCCAGTTCACGCACATTACCCGGCCAGTTATAGGCCTGTAATCGGGCCAGAACCGGTGCCTCGATCGAATCAAATCGTTTGCCAATTTTAACGCCGTATTTCTGCAGAAAATGATTTGTCAGCAGGGCAATATCATTTTTTCGCTTCCTCAGTGGTGGACTAAGAATAGGAAACACGTTAAGTCGGTAATACAGGTCTTCACGAAATTCTCCGGCAGAGATACTGTCGGCCAGGTTTCTATTGGTAGCGGCAATTACCCGCACATCGACGTAAATAGTCGAATTACCACCCACCCGCTCCAGCTCACCTTCCTGTAATACTCGTAATAATTTTGCCTGCAATTCGAGCGGCAGATCACCAATTTCATCGAGGAAAATAGTGCCGCCATTGGCCAGTTCGAATCTGCCTGTTTTTCGCTCCGTCGCCCCGGTATAGGCCCCTTTTTCGTGACCAAACAATTCATTTTCGATCAGGCCGGCCGGTAGCGTAGCGCAGTTTATTTTAACCAATGGGCGATTTTTACGCTGACTTGCCGCATGTATAGCTCTTGCCAGTAATTCCTTACCGGTACCCGTCTCACCCGTTATCAGTACTGTGGTATCGGTTTTTGCGACCTGGCCTATTTTTTCAAGCAGCTTTTCCTGGACCTTGCTATTACCAATAATGGCATCGGCTCCATGCACCTGCTTTATCTCATCCTGTAAATAGTGATTTTCCTGTTGCAGACGATTTTTAAGCAACCCTACTTCATCCAATGCAGTTTGCAGTGCCAGCTCTATCTTCTTCTTGCCGGTGGTATCGAGGGCATATAGATTGACATAATCACTACCGGCAACCGGAGCAAATACAACCGTGAATACCTTATCCCCACAGTCAAAATCTTCCTGTTGTTGAATTCCGGATTCGATCGCTTCGCAAAGCATCGACATGCCCCCACCCCTGATACTCTCCCCCACCTGCTGATTCCAGTTTTGTAACAGGGGTTGACTCGCATGATTGGCATATAACAATCGACCCTTACTCGACAATCGCATCACGGGATTGGGATTTTCGTCGGGGAAATTTGTCAACGGGTTTAACTCACTGATCGTATCGCTCAATGAAACAGATGACATTATAGTTTCCCCCAAACCGATGAATTACACGACGCTACCGATTGGACGCCACTAAGTCACCACAGTTCCATTAATTTTTTTATCTTTGTGCTACCAACTGCTGTGAAGCCACAACAGGTTGTTGTTTTTTTACTCCACGGTAACCGTGGAAAAACCACGTAATCCGTGATCCCCAGCCAGGCTCGAGCCTGCTCTCGATTCGACACTAATGGCGTAAGTGTTTGTTTTGTCTCGTATTAAATAATTTGACCTTGAATTGGCACAGCGATTGCTGACCTTTGTGTGTCATTTTGAAATTGTCGCCCGCTAACAACATGTCTTTTTTAACCAGCGGACTTCGCAAATGACACCAAAACTTTTTCAACCAACGGAGATTAATTACTAATGAATAATCTAACTATAAACTCGATATACCGACAAGGGAATATTGTGAGGCAATTAGGACAAACCGGCAAAATGGCCCTGATTGTCATCGCGAGTTCATTGATATTGGCACCCGCTGCCCAGGCTTTTGAATTTAAAACTTCTGGCCAGGTTAGTCGTATGGTGGTAGCGCCCGATGACGCTGTTGGTGATGAAATCCAGCATCAGGACATCGGCTTTAGCGGCTCGCGGTTTCGCTTTACCGGAAGCGAGACTATGGATAATGGTATGACAGTGGGCTTTCGGTATGAAATCCAGGCACGCCGCGGCGCTGCGGGGGGAGATGGGGCTGAACTTACAGATGGTGGGGATAATCAAGAGAACCGTTTGCAGGATGTCTATTTTAAGGGGGGTTTTGGATCAATAGCTCTCGGTAGAGGTGACGGCGCGGGCAATGGCGCTACCGAAGTCGACATGTCGGGTACCGTGCTCGCATCACCCTCAACCCTCGATTCCAACTGGGGTGGCTACAAAATAACACCGGATCTTGACGGAACCGCCGACGACGATAGTATCGCATGGAATACTGTCTATAAAATGTTTGATGCTAACAGCCGTCAAAACCGTGTGCGTTATGACTCCCCTAGCTTCAATGGTTTTAGCTTTGCAGTAAGTGCCAACCAGGGTAATGCTAACGAACTTGCGGTTCGATACAAGGGAACCCTCTTTGGCCACAAATTCGGTGCCGCCTATTATACTGGTTCAACTGCTGACTCCAAAGATGACACAGACGATGTCGGTGGTAATTGTGACACAACCCCCACTTGTGTTCCTGTCGACGGTGCCGATATAAGCGGTGGTTCCGCTTCGCTGCTATTGAATAATGGTTTGAACTTCACAGTAGCCATATCTGAGAGTGATATAACTGGTGGTACACGCGATGCGACATTCTTTAAAGTCGGTTACAAGAAGGGTAAGCATGCGTTCGCTGTCGACCAGGCTGATGGCGAAAATGATGCTGCTGTAACAGAAGGAGACTCTACCGGCTTTACCTATGCTTATTTCCCGCATAAGGGTGTTGAGCTATTTGCGACGGTTCGTACACTCGATTCTACTGGTGTTGTCGATTCTACTGGTGGGGGAGCACAGTCAGTGGATCTCACAGCAATCGGTACTCGGCTTAAGTTCTAACAGTAACTTTGTGGTAATCTTAAAGAGCGGCCTATCGGGTCGCTCTTTTTTTAATTTATTTTTTAAATTCCGGTGAATGAATTCGAATATTTTCGGTCTTAGTCAAGGCACTCACTTTTTATCCAGGGAATCGCGAGCATGATGTTAAATCAAAAACGCCTAGTAATTCTATTTTGCACCTTTTTACTCGGTGCCTGTACCGTAACTGGCCCGGTCGACGATGGTTTTGATACTGATAACGAATGGGTTGATAACGGACGTATTTTATCCGACGATGTTAAGACCCTTTACAGCTCGGAGCAAAAACAGGTATCAGCAAAACAAGATCAAGTGAGTTCTGTAGCACTGGATGATAAAGCCGAGTTTGAACAGTTCAAGATCTGGAATCAGCTCAAGACAGAAGACAGGGAGTCCGAAGAATATCAGGAATTTTTACAGTGGCTAAATTATCAGAACTTTAAGACCAGTCAACAATGACAGTCTCACTTCCGATAGCTAACTAGCTGGGCCAACCTGGTAGCTTGAAACATGGTTGCAGCGATTAAGAACCGAATTTGAAATACCCTATTAACCGCCTTATCAGAGGCGGTTTTTTTTGACCTGATACCTACTAGCTTTTACCCTGCAATCGTTGTTTTAACTGCGCTTCACTATACTCCACCGCGGCAAGCATTTGCTGCGCGTCGGCAAAACGCATGTAGGCCTTCTTCTCAAGGGCTTTTATGATAACTTCCATAATTCCGACCGGTAGCGTGAAATGATCCAGATCAGGCTGGTCATTAATAATGCTTTTCTTCAATTGATACAGATTTTCGCCGGTGAAGGGTTGATGGCCAGTCAGCAGGTGATACAGGGTAACAGCCAGGGAGAATAAATCAGAACGCCCATCCATCTTTTTGCCTTCGAGCTGCTCGGGTGACATATAAGCCGGGGTGCCAACAATTGTGTTGCTACCATGCCGGTCTTCAAAATCGGTGTAGGCCGCACCAAAATCGGTGACGATATAGGTGTCCAGTTTTTCATCATACATGATGTTTGCCGGTTTAATATCCCCATGAATAACCCCGTGAGCGTGTGCGACTGACAGCGCCTTTAAAACCGACCTGGAAATTCGAATACATTCGCCAACCGTAATATATTCCTGTTTTCGCAAGCGCTGTGACATCGGGTAACCGGCAATATAATCCATTGCAATGAATGCGGTATCTCTGTATTTCGCGGCATCGTGTATTTTTACAATATTGGGATGCTCAAATTGGGAGATGATTTCCGCTTCGTGTAACCAGTGATCGATTCGATCGCGCTCAGATTTTGTCTTCTTGTCCGGCAACATAACCTTTAATGCAACCCGGTTTTGGGTGCGCATATCATAGGCCTCGTAAACCGAAGCCGACGCTCCCTGGGCAATCTTCTTACGCAGCTCATAGTGTCCTACAATATGCAGGGTTTCATCCTCTTTAATCGTTTTTCTACCCCGCTCGTGCTGACGCCTCATTTTTTCGATTCTGGTAACAAAGTCGCCCATACCCGGATCAAACCGCGCCAACCATTGATATAAATTCAATGCGCCATCCCAGTTTTTACCCAACTCAAACAGCTTGCCCAACTCGTACCCGAGTTCGAGTATTTCACCGCTGTATTTACATTGTTTTAACATATCCAGGGCCGCATCAAAGTCACCTTCTGCGATCAGCTTACGAGTCTCAGCCAGGGACAGGGTATCCTCGCCCGACAATATGACTGGGCTGGCCCGGCGATACCAGCCGGCAAACCAGTAGGGTGAGGCACCCAGTATTACTGCCAGTGCGGGTAGACCGACCGGCAGGAAAACCTGGCTGAAAATGACCAGCGCCACCAGGGTCATCAACAATCCCAAAAGAATAATGCTAACCACCAGAAAAGAAATGGCGGTAGTCCCCTTGCGCCAGTACTTAATGATAAAAATTGTCAGCAAAATGCTGTATAGCAATATCACCGCCGACTGTGGCGCCAGATTGACTGAGGACAGGCTAAATAGCTCCCGATCCGACAGTAGTAGCTTTAAAATGAACCTGGAGATCTCGTGTTCAAGCAACCTGGCGCTCTCGGTAGTACTGATCAGGTAGGTGACGATAAACAGGCATCCGGTTAAACCAGGTTGCCATAATTTAGGTACTGGGTTATTCACGAGTTAATCAGATTTATCAGACATCTAGTTGCCTTGGGGTAGTAAAAAATTGAGTGCCAGCTGAGAAAATTCCTCCGGCTGCTCAGCCTGTAACCAGTGACCTGCATTGCGGATTGTTTTAATGGTTGCATTCTCGAAGTGGGCCGCAATTTCTACTTCTTCGGCGTCACCGATATATTCCGAATGCTCACCACGAATGAACTGGGTTGGGATTGCAACATTCCACGCTGGGGGCAGATTCGGGAACCCGGTTAAGTGATTAAACTGGCGCTCGATTGCTGCCCAATTAACTTTCCAGTGCCATTGATCATCCTTGCGTCCCAGGTTTTGCAACAAAAAGTTGCGCAACAGAGTGTCTGGTATGTCTCTTTGCAACTGCTTATCGGCCGATGATCGGCTATCCAGTTGATCCAGCTTTAAACGCAGTATCGGGTCTATTAAGTGGTTGTAAGCATGCGAATAGGCAACCGGGGCGATGTCAGCTACAACCAGTTTTGAGACTATTTGCGGGTGTTCCAGGGCCAGCAACATGGCTGTTTTGCCGCCCATGCTGTGACCTATCAACGAACAGGAATCGATGCCTAAATGAACCATCAGGCGATATACATCGCCGACCATAACCGCGTAGTTCATTTCCCGATGATGAAATGACTGGCCATGATTGCGCAGATCGAGCGTGAAAACCTTAAAGTGCTGCGAAAACACTCTGGCCAGCGATTGCCAGTTTTTGCTCGACCCGAACAATCCGTGCAAAATAAACAATGGTTCACCATCACCAGTTTCAGAAAAATGGAGTAAATCCATACCTACCATCGTTGTATTACTTCTTCTTTGGGATATACAAATCGGTAATGGTTCCTTCAGCCATTTCTGCCGCAAAATTGAAAGTTTCAGACAGGGTTGGATGGGCATGTATGGTCAAGCTTATATCCTCTGCATCGGCACCCATTTCCAACGCCAGGACCGCCTCGGCGATCAACTCACCTGCGTTGGGGCCGACAATTCCAGCACCGAGTATGCGCTTGCTTTCTTTGTCAAAAAGCACTTTGGTCAAGCCTTCATCTCGATCCAGGCCGAGAGAACGTCCGCTCGCCGCCCAGGGAAAAGCACCTTTTTCGTACTCTACGCCCTGCGCTTTAGCCTCGGTCTCACTCAATCCCATCCAGGCTATTTCCGGATCAGTATAGGCAACCGAGGGTATAGTCATCGGTTCAAAGCTCGACTTCATGCCACTAATTACTTCGGCCGCCACCTTGGCTTCGTGGGTCGCTTTATGCGCCAGCATCGGATTTCCGACAATATCGCCGATTGCAAAGATATTGGCGACATTGGTACGCATCTGCTTATCAACCTGGATGAAACCGGCTTCATCGACCTGGATACCCGCCTTTTCTGCGCCAATCTTTAAGCCGTTAGGTCTGCGGCCGACCGCGACCAGGACCTTGTCATAAACCTGGGGATCCGGTGCCTTGGCCCCCTCAAAACTCACCTTTAAACCACTTTTCTGAGCCTTGATTTCGGTCACTTTTGTACTTAGATGTATTTCCTTGTAGCGTTTCTTGATGATTTTATTTAATGGCCTGACCAGGTCCTTGTCACAGCCCGGGATCAGGCTATCCATAAATTCGACCACGGTAATTTCCGATCCGAGTGCATGGTAAACAGTTGCCATTTCGAGTCCGATAATGCCACCACCGATAATCAACAATTTTTTAGGCACATTGGTTAATTCCAGCGCACCGGTAGAATCGATCAGTCGCTCATCATCGTTTGGAAACGAAGGAATTTCGATAGCCTGCGAACCCGCAGCTATTACGCAGTGCTCAAACTGGATACTGGTTTGGTTGCCGCCATGGACGACTTTGATATGATTCCCATCGATGAATTCTCCGACGCCGGTGACCACTTCAACCTTGCGTTGTTTGGCTAACTGCTTCAGTCCACCGGTCAGTTTTGTCACCACCTTATCCTTGAATCCATTTACCCCTTTCAAATCAATTTTGGGCTTGCCGAAATCGACCCCGTTGGCTTTCATATGATCGGCTTCATTGATAATCTGGGCGGTATGTAGCAATGCCTTGGACGGAATGCAGCCAACATTCAGACAAACGCCGCCAAGCGAATCATATCGCTCGACCAATATCACCTTTTTGCCCAGGTCAGAAGCCCTGAATGCGGCTGTATAACCACCGGGACCGGCGCCCAGCACTAGCACCTCGATACTCTTGTCGGATCCTGCATCGGCCGCGGGCGCTGCTGCGCTGGTTTGTTTGGCGCTCGAAGATGATTTTTCCGCAGAAGGCGCTTTGTCAGTGGATTTCAAGCTACCCAGTTTTCCGCCTTCTGAAACCTTGTCACCAACCACGACGCTGAGTTCGCTGATCGTGCCGTTATAGGGTGATGGAATATCCATCGTTGCCTTGTCCGACTCCAGTGTCAGGATAGGGTCTTCCTTTTTTACCTTATCGCCGACCGCCACGTGTAGTTCAATAATTTCGACACTCTCGAAACCGCCTATATCTGGTAAAATCAGTTCTTTTATGCTCATAGCTAGAGTAACACCCTTCTAATATCTGTGATTGCCCGGCTCAGATGACTGGAAAATCTGGCCCCCTGTGCGCCATCTATGACGCGGTGATCGTAAGATAAAGCCAACGGCAGAATCAACCCCGGCGTAAAACTGCCATCCCCCTGGTAAACCGGCTGCATTTTGGACTTTGCTATCCCCAAAATTGCGACTTCGGGCGCATTGACAATGGGCGTGAACTGGATGCCACCTATACCGCCGAGGCTAGATATAGTCATACAACCCCCCTGCATATCGGTCGGTGACAGTTTACCCTCACGTGCACGTTCCGCAGTGGTAGCGAGCTCGCCCGCCAGATCATATAAACCTTTTTGATCGACATCGCGTATCACCGGTACCACTAATCCATTTGGCGTATCTACTGCCACGCCTATGTGAAAGTAACTTTTCAGTATCAGCCTTTCGCCACTAGTTTCCAGCGATGCATTAAATGTCGGGAACGCCTTTAGCGATGCGACCAGCGCTTTCATCACGAAAACCAGCAGTGTCA